>JACLAB010009467.1_pt1 | contig 59311 bp, 43 predicted proteins | sample 8027921 | NCBI WGS metagenome assembly JACLAB01 (sample SAMN15725117, study PRJNA655200) | protist metagenome | isolation source: fluorescence activated cell sorting (FACS) single amplified genomes of... | place: USA: West Boothbay Harbor, Gulf of Maine | collected 2000-07-19 | reverse complement strand
CGATCCGGACTTTTTCGATGAAAAGAGCGTGACGGTGGATGGGTCGAGCATGGTGAGCGCGGCGAGTCCCGGGGTTGGGAACGTCTTGGCGGTGGGCGCCGGGCTCCTGGCGGCGCTGGGCGAAGAGAAGCCGCCGATTTGGGACGAGGACGAGCTGGATGATCCACAGGTGATTGCGCATCGAAACGCGCACAACATTGGCTCGGCGGTGGTGCCACAGAAAGTGGTTGACAAGTACGACAAGGCAAAACGCGATTACGAGGCCGCGCTCAAGGTGAAGAGGGATAAGAAGGATGCGTTGCGACGAGAGGAGGCGCAAGCCAATCCGCGGACGACCTCCGCGCACGCTCTAGCCGAGCAGTTTTCGAACGCGCTTAGTTTTGGTAAGGAGGAAGATGAACGGAGAGTTCGTAAGCAGATGGATTATAAAAACACCGCCGCCGCGCGTAGGAAAGCGGCGAGGTATGCGGCAAAGGCTAAAGAAGAAGCCAAGGCGAGCTCGACGTTTTACAACAAGCTCGGCGGTTTACTCTTTGGCTGTTGCATGGGTGCGCGGAAGTAATACTGCACTGTAATAAGTACCGCTAGGGGTTCTTTTTGTAAAATAATGATAATTCGGTATTGTGTCACAAACGCGTCTCTACTTACATGTCGTCTTCTTCGTCCTCATCGTCTTCGTGGATGTCTTCGTCGTCGTCCCCTTCCGGCGCGTCTTCGTCGTCGCCGAAATCGAGTTGAATAACCCCTCCCGCAAACATGTACGAAATGACAGAGGCGGCAGCGACGCCAACGGATATCCACGCCTTTCGACGCATATCTTTATCCTTTTCGCTGAGCTTCTTCTTGGTGCTTCTAGGCTTCCATCCCGTGCGTCGATCGGCGTGGTTGGAATCGTACCTGTCGCCCCACGCGCTGGGATCAACTCTATCGTCTTGCGAAGCCGCTTTTTCGTCCACATTCACCACGAGCGTCTTTTCCAAAGTCTGCAAACGCTCGGTAACATCGTTTATGTACTGAATCAGCCTCGGAAACCGTTTCATTTCGGCTCGGAGAGTTTCGCAACACGGCGAGCGGGCGTGATAACTCAATTGCGCGAATGCGGCGGCGTCGCAACTTCTCGGCTTGTTCCCACACAACCAATAACTGCTCTCCCCGTGTCGCGTCAGCGAATTAACCAACCGGCTATTCATCGCCGAGTACGCCTCCACCGCGCCGGCGCAAGCGCGTTCTGCGTCGATACCCCATCTTTCAAACTCTCGCTTTGTCTCCTTTGACGCCCGATACGCCGTCAACGCGCTCACCGGAAACGGCAACACTTTCGACATCTCCTTCCGTCTCGCCTCGTACCCGACACCGTCGACATAGGTGAAGTAATCGCTCGCAACTCTTAAATTATCTAAACTCAGCGCGTTGAGACCCGCGATCATCGCCTTTTCATCCGCGCTCGCGTCCGCGTCCGCGTCCGTCAACCTCATCCTCGTCGCCGCGACGCACCGGTACCCCGCCTCTCGATCGCTCTTCGGCCCGCGTCCATCAAACCCGGCGTCTCCATCGACGTCTCCATCGATCTCCACGCACGGCAACGCCCCCGACGGCGCCGCCGCGCTCGCCTGACACTTTTCCACGCTGTGCTCCACGTTGGACAAGAGCAACAGCGCGCGCACTCGTGCGCTTTCGATCCCATCGTGCGTCGCCGACACCGCGTCGCTCACCGCGTACAGCGTCGTCGCCGTCGCTCGGCGGTCCGTCATCTCCGACTTTCGTTCGTTTCGTTCGTCCGCGCGTCTCGCTGTGACGCGTTCGAAGGATCGCGCGATCGATCATCTTGATTAAATTAAATGTAACGTCCAACGCGCGCGCGCCTTAAACATCGACGCATGCCGGTCCCGCCGTCTTCATCGCCGGCGTCGCCGGACGCCACCGCGGCGTACCGACGGATCGCGTCCATCGCGTCGCACGTCGCGCTGGCGTACGGCATCGGTACGGCGTTGACGTCTTCGTCGTCGTCGTCGTCGTCGTCAGCGGTGCGAGACGTCAACAGAGACGCGTGGGCGAAAGTGAAACTGAGCGACGAAGTGCGCCGGGCGCTGCGACGAGGCGAGCCGGTGGTGGCGCTGGAGAGCACGATCGTGGCGCACGGAATGCCGTACCCGGAAAACCTGCGCACGGCGCTCGAGGTGGAGGAGGTGATACGGCGGTGCGGGGCGACGCCGGCTACGGTGGCTGTCGTGCGAGGCGAGCCAAAGGTGGGATTGACGCGAGATGAGCTCGAGGATATCGCGAGATTGGGCGATCGGTGCGCGAAAGCGTCGAGGAGGGATTTGTCGCACGCGTGTGGAACCGGGGCGACGGCGGCGACGACGGTGAGTGCGACGATGGTTTTGGCGCGCGCGGCGGGGGTGGACGTTTTCGTCACGGGTGGCGTCGGCGGCGTACATCGAGACGGAGAACACACGATGGATGTGAGCGCGGATTTGATTGAGCTCGGTCGAACGAACGTTGCGGTCATATGCGCCGGGGTGAAGTCAATCTTGGACATTCCGAAGACGTTGGAGGTGCTGGAGACGCAAGGCGCGACGGTGTGCGCGTACGGAACGGATGAATTTCCAGCTTTTTTCACTCGAAGGAGCGGCTGCGCGGCGCCGGCGAGAGTCGATAGCCCAGAGGAAGCGGCGGCGGTGATAAAATCGGGGCTAGATTTGAACTTGGCGAACGGGAGCGTCTTCGCGGTGCCGATTCCCATCGAACACGAGGCTCTCGGGGAGAAGATTGAATCCGCGACGAGGCGAGCGTTGGACGAAGTCGAACAACGCGGAATTCTCGGTCGCGACGTCACGCCTTACATTTTGAAGCGCGTCGCCGAGCTCACGGGCGGTGAGAGCCTGAAGGCGAACATTGCGCTCGTGAAGAATAACGCCGCGGTCGGCGCGCGCATCGCTGTGCATTTAGCGAGATTAAATCGATAGTGGGTTTGACGTCTGCGTTCCCTCGTTGTATTTACTGTACTAAAAGTCTCATCATCATCCTAAAAGTTTGTACACGATGCGTTTCCTACTTTGGCGAATCGTCCTCGTCATTCAGCTGAATGACGATGATGGTAGCCTCCTGCTCTTCGTCCTCCTCCTTGGTCTCCTCCTCCTTCGGCGCCTCGTGTTCCTTTGGCTTTGGTTGAGCCTTTGGCTTGGCGCGAGACACCAGAGGCGTCGGTTCCTTGACTGGCGGCATGCCGATGAGCGCTCGGATTTCGTTACCAGTCAGCGTCTCGTGCTCCATGAGCGCCTTTGCGATGGTGTGCAAGTCACGCAAATTTGCCTTGAGGAGCTTTTGGACGCGACTCTGAGAGTCCTTGAGCAGTTTGATGACTTCGGCGTCGACGGCGGATTCCGTAGATCCAGACGCGCCGCGTCCGGCGGAGTTTCCTCGAATGCTAGAGAGGTGCACCGGCCCGAGGTTTGAGTTCATGCCGACGTCGCTAATCATGTAAAACGCGAGACGTGTCGCCTGCTGAAGGTCTCCAGAGGCACCAGTGGTGACTTCGTCCGGGCCGAAGATGAGTTCTTCCGCCAAGCGCCCGCCCATGCAGACGTCGAGTCTAGCCATGAGTTGCTTGCGGTTGACACTCGTCTCATCTTTGTCGGGAAGTTGCGTCACCATGCCGAGGGCTGAACCTCTCGGCATGATGGTAGCCTTGTGAATGGGAAGCGCTGCGTCAGATTTGAGCGCCACGAGAGCGTGTCCGGCTTCGTGGTACGCGGTGAGCTTGCGGTTTTCTTCGCTCAAGACGGCGCTCTTGCGCTCGGCGCCCATGAGCACACGATCGCGCGCCCAGTCTAAATCGGCAGCGGTAATCGCGTTCGCGTCAGCCATCGCGGCTTGGACCGCAGCCATGTTCACCAAGTTGAAGAGTTCGGCGCCGCTAAACCCAGCCGTGCCTCGTGCAATCTTATCAATATCGACATCCTGCGTCGTCGGCTTGTCGTGCAGATAGTGCTCGAGAATCTCCCGGCGTCCGCCAATGTCTGGATTCGGAACGTGCACCATGCGATCGAAGCGTCCCGGTCGCGTGAGAGCCGGGTCGAGAGCTTCCGGAATGTTCGTCGCCGCGAGGACGATGATGCCGTCGTTCTGCTCGAAACCATCCATTTCCGTCAAGAGCTGGTTGAGCGTCTTGCGATGCTGGTTTTCGATTGACTTTCTCGACGTGCCGATGGAATCGATTTCATCGATAAAGACAATGCACGGCGTCTTCTTTTTCGCCGCGGCGAACAACTGACGCACGCGTTTCGAGCCGACACCGACAAACATCTCTTCAAACTCGCTACCGCTTCTGTAAAAGAAGGGCACGTCTGCCTCGCCGGCGACGGCGCGGGCGAGCAACGTCTTCCCCGTACCGGGCGGACCGGTGAGCAGGACACCCTTCGGGAGCTTACCTCCCAATCTCGTAAACTTTTCCGGGTTTCTCAGGTACTCCACAATCTCTTGAAGCTCATCCTTGGCTTCGTCGCAACCTTTGACGTCTTTAAAAGTCTTCAAACTCTTCTCCGGAACGGTGTCCTTGTTAAACTGCTTTGGGTCAAAGCCCGGGGTGTTTGACTGCGGACCCAAACCAGAGGCGGACGTCGGATCAGCCGGGTTTTGTCCGGGCAACGCTTGGCTCGAGTGCGGCGATGACGACGCGTCAATCACTCTCACGGCGACGTGTCGCAGGAAGAGCGAGCTTAAAAAGCTCAGGCTGGCGATGAAGAGCATAAACCCGAAAAAGGCGTTGAGCGCGCGTCGCGCGGCGCTCTGCGGCTGTCCGGCGAGCACCCCACCCACGACGTTGATGTGCAGCGGCGCCTGCGCGCTCTTACCAAGTTCCAGAGGCACTAATTCATCCTTCCCTTTCGAACGCTCGGCCAAATCACCCAAAAGCTCGGGAAGTTTGTTCGCTCCGTCCTCCCTCGGAAGGGGCTTGCCGATGCCCGCGTCTCCCCCCACGGCGTAGTGTTCCAGTCTGTTTGTCCTCACGAGCGCGGTGACGTACGCCAACACAGACACCGCCCCACTCGCGTATTTCCTAGTCTCAAATCGTTTCATCAAGTCTTCATTCTTATCGTACGCCAAAAGCTCTCGCATGAGCGAGTCCTGTTTCTCGGCGTCGAGCGCCTCGGCGTCGGCGTCCGCGTACAACTTTTCCCACTTTTTCTTATTCTTCACAAAGCTCAGGTTATCCACCCACCCGAACGCCGCCGTTTTCACCCCTCGCAGCGGTTTCAAAACCTTCCCGAGCTTTCCTCTACCTCCCTTCTTTTCGCCTTGGCCGCTCTCTTCTTTCGCGGAGGAAGAAGTCTCGGCCGTCTCGTCGCGTTCCTCCGCCCTCTTTTCCGAATCTCCCGAGTCTTCGTCCGAGGACGCCGCCGCCGCCGCCGCCGCCGCCCGGGCGACGACGACGCCCATCCCGCGCGTTTCCCGGCGTCCGTCCGTCCCGACGCATCCGGTCACGCGACACCGCCGTCGCGTCGTCGTCGTCGTCGTCCGAGGTGAGAAGGAGGAAGAAGAAGAAGATGCGCGCGTCGTCGTCGTCGTCGTCGTCAGCGCCCCGACAGCTCCCGTCCTCCGCACCGCCCGACGCGACGAGTGCGCACCACCGCGCGTCGTCGTTCCCGTCGCGCGACGGCCGACACCACCGCGCGCCGTCGTCGTCGTCGTCGTCGTCATCATCGCGCGTCGACGTGTGCCCACGCCGCGTTCGGGGCGCATCCACCCTAGACCCTAGCACCATAGTATACGATATTAAGACCTATTTAACCTACTTATGATCTAAGGAATACATAGTTAAGCACGTTATAGAGCCATGTATGCGTGGTTATTAAACGACGACCCTCGCGAGAGCTGGACGCATCATGCGTTTTCGAATCTTCACACGGCGACGGGTTCGACGACCGATTCGACGACGATACGATGTCGCCGCGACTCCGGACGGCGCACATGACCGGGGTGTCGCGAACGCGCGAGCGCGCGCGCTCGTACCCCGAAGACGGCGTCGACGCGTTGCGGGAGACGTTGCGTGCGTTTGAAAAGGTGAGCAGCGCGCGCTCTGGCGTGCGTTTTTTTTCTCATCGTGTGACGCATCGTGAAGCGCGCGCGCGACGACGATTCGAGGCGACTGACGACTGACGGCGGCGCGCGCAGAGATGCGACCCGGAAGACGAGGAACAGATGGCGGCGTTGGAAAAGATGCGCGCGGAAACGCGACGACGCGAGCGCTTGGATGGAACTTGGGAACGCCGAGGCGCGCCCGGGGTTGAACGGGACTGGCTCGAAAGCGCGGCGGAGCGAGAGAGCGCGGTGAAAACGACGGCGGCGCCGATGGATGACGACGATTACGCCGAGTACATCAAGTGCGTGCGATGGATCGCGATGGACGCTCGCGATCGAAACCGGGCCGTGACTGCCGACTGACGTTTCTTGAAATTCCGCGGCGGGCGATAGGTACTGCGCGCGACGAGACAAGGCGAGCAGAGGTTCGAGACGTTTGCTCGACGCTCGCGGATCGGGTAGGGACGCCAAAGAATCTGACGAAACATACGCTCTGGGATTATCCACGGCGCGACGACGCTCTTAAAGTCGGTTCGAGTCACTCGGAACGCGGAACGCGACGTTAAACTCTGGACGCGTCACAAACCGACTGACTGACTCGTTCGTTCGTTCGATGACGTCCGTTTCGGTGTCCCCGACGATCATCGCGCGTCGCGCGTCGTCGCGTCGATCGTCCACGTCGTCGCCGTCCACGTCGTCGTCGTTCGCGGTTTCGAAACGGCGACGACGCGGGTCACGAATCGACGTCGGTTTCGTAATCCTTCGCGCGGCAAAGTCGTCGTCGGACTGGATCGATTCCCCGGTGAGCAGCGGTGGTGGTTTCTCATCCGGCGGCGGGAACGGCGGAGACGACGGATGGGAACGCTGGGGATGGGGCCCGCGCGATGAGGGCGACGGCGACGCGCACGGAGCGGCGTCTCGGTTCAACGCGTGGATGCGTCTCTTTGTCGCCGCCGTCGTTTTAAACTGGACGACGCGTCGGTTGATGAAACGAAACGACGCGCCGGCTTTATTAATGGACGACGGCGACGGCGACGACGAGAACGTGGCGACGAAGGATGTTTGGAAGACGAAACGAGTATCCATCGTGATCCCGGCGCGAAACGAGTCCAAGGCTATAGGGGTTTTGTTGAGACACTTGAACGCGGCGCTCGAACCCGAAGCGCTGGAAATCGTCGTCTCGGTGGGGGATTCGACGGATGACACGGGGGAGATCGCGAAAAGCCACGGCGCCGTCGTCGTGAGTGGGTCCAAAGGAAGGGCGTGTCAGATGAACGCCGGGGCTAAAGTCGCGACTGGGGATTACGTGCTGTTTTTACACGCCGACACGACGCCGCCGACGGATGTCGTAGACGTCGTTCGCCGCCGGTTGAGAGACCAAAAAACAGTCATCGGTGGCTTTGTGTCGCTCATAGAGACGTCGACGCGAACGTTTTGGGCCATTTCGTACCACAACGTCATCAAGACGGATTACTGCGCCGTCATCAGTCGTCCCTTTTCCTACCTCAGGGGGTTTAGAATTCTCTTTGGGGACCAGGCGATGTTTTGCCGACGCGACGATTTCTTCGCCGTCGGCGGTTTCGACGAAAAACTCGCAATCATGGAGGATGCTGATTTGTGCGTGCGCATGCACCTCAAAGGACGAACGCACCCCCAGACGGGTAAGTGGTACCGCGGTCGCGTCAAGCTCCTCGACCGCGTGGTGACGACGTCCGGTAGACGCATCGAAACCTTGGGCAACTTCAAGGCGACGTGCGTGCACGTCTTGATCGCGTGTTCGTGGAATTTCGGCGCGAGTCCGGAACGTTTACGAAAAATTTACGATTGGTGTTACCGAGACGTACGGTGAGCGATCATCATCACCACACCTAGCCGCTAGCAGCTCATCTAATTTACTTTACAACGACGACGACGACGAAGACGAGCGCCGCCCACTCCCTCGCCTAATTAAACCACTACGTCACCGACAACCCCTCCAACGCCCCAACCACCACCGAATCCTCGTCGCACTCGCACCGCCTCCGCTCCGTCTCGCTCAACAGAACCATGTTGATCGTCCGTCGCGCCTCGGACTCTTTTTCGCTCGCGTACTCCCTCGCGTTGGACAAGATGACATTCTTTTGCTTGTCCACGCACCGCAGGGTTCCGACGAAGACCCGTCCGTCCCGAGTCACGCACCGCGTCGTCGCCCCGATCACGCTCTTCGCCCGCGCCTTGACCGCCTCAGCATCCGTCGCCATCTTCCGTCCGTCCGCGCCGGCCGTCGACTGACGCACGCCCGACCCGACGAAGACCCGACCCTCCTCCCTCCCTTTTTGTACAATAATTACACCCGTAAGTACTCATAAACAACTCTCACACGGCCGGTCGGTCGGAAATCCCATCTGACTGCCATCACGCGAACGCACGCGTAGTACATACACGCTCTTGTGGTGTAATGGTTAGCACTTTGGACTTTGAATCCAACAATCCCGGTTCGATCCCAGGCAGGAGCTTTTTAGAGGGTTACACGGCGTCAATACGCGTCGAGTGTCCGAGCCGTGTGTTTTTACTACCGGTACCGGGTATCATCATCATCATCATTTCGATCGATCGTTTCGAAACGATCCCGGTTCATCATCGACGGGGCGTTCGACGTCAGTTCGACGACGGAGCGAGCGAGCGAGCGAGCGGGCGAGGGAATTGGTGATGGGATCGTCGACCGGGGACGACGACGACGGCGTGGGGCGAGAGACGGGGAAGATGGAGCGCCCGAAGGATCGCGATGATGTTGGTCAGCGAGACGGTGCCGATGGGTACGAAGACGGCGACGGGGTTCGGACGACGACGGCGTCGATGTCGATGGAGGAAGGAGATAGCGCCGGCGGTGATTCGGCGCGGCGACACGTGTTCGACCCGTCGCGAGACGATGCGAGCGGGTACGCGACGCTGCAGGTGATGCAGTTTAACGTCTTGGCGGACGCGCTCGCGGCGAACGATTCATTCGCGAGCGCGTATTACGGTGAGGACGACGAAGACGACGACGACGACGACGACGCGAATCAGCGGGAACGGCGGTTGTATAACCTCAACTTTGCGAAATCGCGAGGTGCGGATTTGATTCGCGCCATCACGACGGGGGACGCTTCTTCGTCGCCCGACGTCGTGTGCGCGCAAGAGGTGGATCACTACTACGACTGGTTCGAGCCCGAGCTTCGCAAACACGGCTACGCGGGGATTTTCAAAGAGGACCAATGGTCGCCGTGTAGCAGGAAATTCGGCGGTGCGCCGGACGGCGTCGCGATATTTTACAAGCTCGACAAGTTGGAGCTCGTGGGTTCGCACGCGCCGGGTACGCCTCGCGCGAGAAAGGATGATCCGATGTTTGACGCCGGCAAGACGCTCATGGCGCGATTCAGAATGAAACAACAGAGAGGAAGGTCTCTGTTGAATGTAAACACCACGGTGGGTTCGCTCATAGGCGGATTGATTCGCAACCCGGCGAAACCGGTGTTTTCGGGCGCGGATTTGCAAGAAGTCGTCGTGGTGAACACGCACTTAGAATCGGCAAAGACGGTGGACGGAATCATCACGCGTCTAGAACAGACGAAAGAACTCTGCCGACACTTGAACGCGTTCGCGACCAACTTGTGCGTGGACGTGGATAACGTGCAGATTATTCTCGCGGGTGATTTGAACGCGACGCCCAACGAGGCGTGCGTCGTCCATCTTCGAGGACGCGGGATGCGCAGCGCTTACGAAGACATTAGTTCGACGCTTCAAGTGGACGAAAAGGCGGTGAATACCTTTACGACGTGGAAGACGCGCACGGGACTCTTCAAGACGGGTGAGGTGAAGCACACGATAGATTACATTCTCTACTCGGCGCACCGAGGAAGCAAAGTGGTGAGCGTCGCAAAGCTTCCAGACGAGAAGGACATTCCGAGCGAGACGGGACTGCCGACGTTTGGCTTTCCGAGCGATCACTTACCGATCCAGGCGAGAATCGCCATCCCGCTGCGACGACGCTAATTCTATGAACAACCCATCTGTCTGTAAAACTACTACCTACTACTCGCTAAACCACTACGCATCTTGCTGATGCTTCTTCTTTAAAACGGCGACGACACTCTTCATGGACTCGTGCGCGGACGCTCGCACCGTCAATTTACGTCCGACGTCATCCTTCCAAAGCAAAACGCCTGGTCGTTTCGCCGCCTCGCGCGCGACGGCTTCGTAAAATCCACCCGCGGTGGGGAAATCGCAGTACAAGACGCAATCCTGCGCGTCGACGCGTTCCATGTCTCGCGCCCACAACCGAATCTGGTCGCACACCGTGTTCGGCACGCTGGGTTTTTTACGCCGCACTTGCTTGTGCGCGTGCGCGCGAATGTACGCCACAATCTGCTCGGCGTCGACGCCCGCTCGAAGCGCGTTTTGCACGCTCTCTCTCGTCAACATGCCGACGTACAAGTTGGGCAGTCTGTAATCGGCTCGGGTAAAGAGACGCAATATTTCCATCTCTACGAGCGAGCTCGTGTACGCGTACACTCGATAGTTGGTTTCGACGATGATGTGACCAGAGTCGGCGGCTACCGCCGAAGCGGACGTCGCCGCGTCGCCGGCGCTGCGTCTCGCGTCGCCGACGCCTTCAGCGGAGAAACCACTCGAGAGACCGCTCGAAAGCAAAGTCGGAACGTAGTACCACTTCTTCTTCACCTCAAACGTGTACAACAGACCGAGATGGGTGAGATCACGCACGACGTCTTGTTCCGTCTCACTCAACGCCCCAGTCATCGCGTACGCTCGACCGGGTTGCTGAAACGTCAATCGAAGGAGAAAGCTTATGACGCCAATCGTCGCCGCATTCTTTTGTGAATCCGCAATGTACTGCGTCAAAAGCACCCAAATTTGCTCCTGCGCCGTGGTTAACAAAAATCTAAATCCCGCCGCGGTGACGCCCGCGTTTTTCAACCGCTTTTGACCACCTTTTTTAATACCAGACGCCGTCGCCGTCGTCAAACCCGCCGCTCGAAACAACGCTTGTGCGTCCAGCCGCACCTTTGATCCCGGTTTAGCAAACGCATCGCTCGCCCCCGTGAGCGTGAGCAACAAATCCTCCCACTTAGATTTCGCGTACGCGTTGAGCGTCGCTCGATCCGGCGCCTTGGATTGCGCTTCGGCGTCACCTTTAGTCTCTTCGCCCGCGTCGAAATCCTCCAAACCCGCGAACCCGCGTTCCAACGCCCGTCTCACATTCGCCGCGAACGCTGGGTGTAACACGTACGACGTCACCGACGGATCCATGAGTGACGACGTCGTCTCTTCCTCACCTCGCATCAAGGCTTCTGCGTCCTCGTCGCCGTCTCCTCCTTCGACGTCCTTCATCCGCTCTTCCCTCGAACCCGCGCGAAGCACTCTCAATCTCCCCAACCGCTCCATCGCCGCCGTCATCGCCCCGATCCCGCCGTCCCCGTCTCGAAACCATCTCTCCACGACGTCCCGATCGATCCCGCTCGCCCTTCCCTCCCCGCTCGCGCCGTACGTCATTCTCAAAACGATCTGTTTCCCGACGGAATCCAACGCTCGCAGCGCAGCGAGCGACGCCCACGGCGCGCCGGCGTAGAGCTCATCCATCTCCCCGTCGGTGAGTTCGGAGAGGAACGCGATGAAGGCGCCGTCGCGCGCCACGAGCGCGTCGCGCGTCGTCGACATCGTTCGTTCGTTCGTTCGTTTTCGCGCGTCGTCTTTTGTCGTCACAACGAGGCTCCTTCCGAGCCATGCGCGCCGACGCCGGCGTTCCCGAACGGGACGAGGGAACGGCCGTCGGATCCGACGACGACGTCGTGATCGTCGACGTCGGATCCGACGGGGCGTGCGCGTGGTGCGACGCGAAGACGCCGTGCGTCGGGCAAGGATTGTGTCTCGACCCAACCGTTTTGAGCGTCGAGAGCGTCGTGTTCGACGACGACGACGACGACGCGACGCTCGCGAGGACGCGCGCGACATCCGTCGGACAGGCGGCGGCGTCTTCGTCGTCGGCGGCGTACCTGATCGAGGGCGCGCTCGTCGCGCGACGCGCGGATGGGACTTGGGCGAGCGCGCGCGTCGTCGGCTCGGACGAGTCGACTCGAACGCGCGAGAAGAAGAAGAGCGCGTCGATGACGACACCGGCGTCGTCGTCTGCCGACGAAAACGACACGGAAGAAACGTCGAGAAGAAACATGATTGAGCTGTTCAGCGCGATCGGATGCCCCGCGGACGCGTCGTTGGCGAGGGAGAGATTGGTATCGAGACGGTGCGAGACGGTGCCTCACGGCGACCACGTTGACTTTCTCGTCGGCGATCGATTGGTACACTTTTCCGACGCCGAACACTGCGGAAACGGGTGCGCGAAGAAGGGAGAGACGCACGTGGAGGATCACGGGACGGTGAGGGTGCTGAGACACCGGCGAGGTGGGGTTAAAGGGGGAGATTATAAACCGTTGCCGACGCCGCGACGCGAAAGCGGAGACGATTCGGCGACGACGACGTCTTCGATGGAATGGACGAAACGATTGGAGATGGAGGCGAGAGGAGGCGATGAAGAGAGCACGAGAACGCGATTGACGGTGCAAGGGATCTGTTGTCCGAGCGAGGTACCTTTGATTCATAAGATTTTAGATAAGATGGAGGGCGTGCGAGACGTAAAAGTCGTCGTGCCGACCAAGACGGTGCTCGTGGAGCACGCGGCGACGGCGGTGAGCGCAGAATCGATCGTCGACGCGTTGAACGCGATGAGATTGCAGGCACACGTGAGCGATACGTCTGGTCCGAGCGATGCGGGATCGACGAACGCGGACGAGGGTGACGATACGGCGTATCGACGGCGACGACGACGCGTCGCGGCGGCGATTGAAGCGGCGCCTCCCATGAGAATCAACCTCGCGTGCGCGTTTCTGTTTGTCTCCCTGTTTCATTATCTGGGCGGCGCCGCGGAAAACTTAAAGTACGTCGCGCTAGGATCTGTTGCGGTGGGTGTACCAGAGATTGCGCTTCGCGCGTTAGGTTCGCTTCGAAACGGCGTCGTCGATATCAACACGCTCATGGGCATCGCCATAGCCGGCGCGTGCGCGCTTCAAGACTTTGGCGAAGCCGCGGCGGTGGTGGCACTTTTCACCCTCGCCGAGTGGCTCGAAACACGCGCTATGGCGAAGACGTCTCGCGCGATCGGTGCCGTGTTGGCTCTTCGTCCGGATAAAGCTCTGCGTCGGGGTTCGAGCGCGTACGTACCCGTCGAGCAGATTAGCGTCGACGAAGTCATTCTAATCAAACCGGGAGAAAAAGTCCCTCTAGATGGCGAAATTATTGACGGAAACAGCTCGGTCGACGAGAGCGCGCTCACGGGAGAGTCCATGCCGGTGAAAAAGACGGTTTCGGACGCTGTGTACGGTGGTACCCTCAACCAAGGCGGCGCTCTGGAGGTGCGCGTCACGTGCGTCGCCGCTGATTCCGCCGTTTCGCGTTTGGTGCGATTGATTGAAGAAGCGCAAGCGTCTCGAAGTACGAGCGAGGTGGCGATCGAGCGTTTTGCGCGCGTGTACACGCCCCTTGTCATACTCGCATCGGTGCTCGTGATGGTTGTGCAATACTCCACGGGGACGAAGGGGAGCGAGCCGGCGTATTTGGCGTGCGTTCTCCTCGTCATCGCGTGTCCGTGCGCGCTCGTTTTGAGTACGCCCGTCGTTGCCGTCAGCGCGCTCACGGTGTGCGCGCAAAGAGGCGTGTTGGTGAAGGGATCGGCCCACCTCGAACGTCTCGGTCGAATCGAACGCGTCTTCATGGATAAGACGGGCACGCTCACTCGCGGCGCGTTCACGCTGACAGCCGTTCGACTGGTCAATCCGCCGCGCAACGGAAGTCAGCACCAGCGCCCGGCTCTCGCCGTCGGTGCGCTTCTTCGCTGGGTCTGCGCCCTGGAATCGCGGTCATCGCATCCGCTCGCTTCGGCAATCTTACGAGGCGCGGGCGCCGCCGTGCGTGTTGCGGCTCAGCAGTGTCGCGTGACGGATTTCGAAACCATTCCTGGACAAGGCGCTGTCGCCATCGTCGACGGTAAGCGGGTGGAGGTTGGTAACGGCGAGTTCGCGGCTGAAAAGAGATGGCCATCGCGCGATTTGGACTTGACAAAGCTGGCGAACAAGTGGGAGCGAGAAGGCGGGACAGTTGTGTGGGTCGGCATCGATGGTCTTCTTGCGGGAGTGATGCGATTCGACGACGTCGTCCGTCCGACTGCGGCGAAAGCCATCGAAGAGTTGCACGACAAAGGCGTAGTCGTTGAGATCATCACGGGTGACAACGCCGGCGCCGCTGAATTCGTGCGCGCGCAGGTAGGTGTAGAACCCACGCTCGTTCGCGCGTCTCTCAAGCCAAAGGAGAAACTTGAAATCATCGGAGAGGCGGTGCGACGTATCGAAAACGAGACGTCCGCGTTCGCCGTGAGGGCTTTCGGACGAGCCACCGTCGGTATGATTGGCGATGGAATAAACGACGCACCCGCGCTGACTGCCGCCGATGTCGGTATCGCCATGGGCGTCGCCGGCACGGCGGCGGCGATGGAAACGGCGGATGTCGCGCTCATGACGAATGATCTTCATCGAGTCGTCGAAACCATCGCTCTCGGTCGCGCGTGCGTGAAAAAGATTCGTCAAAACGTCTTCTTTTCAGTCTTTACGAAACTTGTGGTTTTGATCTTGTCCATCCTCGGCTACACCGGTCTCTGGCAAGCGATTGCCGTGGATGTCGGCACCTCTCTGCTCGTCATTTTTAACGGCATGAGCATCCTCAGGGAACGCCAGGTGAGGACTGAGCTCGAAAGCGTGCAATGCGTGGGTGAACTCGCTCGACTGGAGGAAGAGCGAGACGCGGTGACGGCGGCGGCGATGAAAAAGACGGCACTGGACGCCCCCAAAGCACCGTTCACGGCTCCTCAGCCAAAACTACCATTCACTTTACCGCCGCGAGAACCGCCGACCTAGGAAGTAACGGCGTCGAGCGAGTAGAAGAATAACTTTCACGAAGGAAACATTTGTTCATTTGTTTGTAACCTACACATCAATGCTGCTGTACTAGTGCACACTACGATTCGTCGTCGTCAATCTCTTCCTCCTCCTCGTCATCGTCTTCGTCGGACGATGATGAATCCATCGTTGACGGAAACAAGAGATCGCGTTCTATATCAATCACGTTCATCATCGACTCTCCCACGGAACCGACGCGTTGACAAAATTCAGCCTGATTTTCTCTAAACGCTCGCCAATTCTCTGGACTCACACGCAGCGTCGTTTGCGCCAACGTCGCGAGCTCGCTCATCGTCGTAATAGTGACAAGTTCGCCATTCATCATCAGACCGACGAGTGAGCGCGCCGGATCGCACACACGCCTTTCCGAGACGTCATTAGCGCTCAATCGACCGTCTTCTCGCGCGTTTAACCGTCTCTGAACCTCTGGATCGTCTATGCACACCCATCTATTCGTCGTCGAGCATCGAATCTCGCTTGGCGAGTACTCCGCCTTGTACTTCATCTTCGGGCACGTGTGAATGTAGTAACCCATGTAGTAGTACTGAAACTCGGGCGACCGAAGATTCTCCTTTTGCACGAATTTAATCTCCTCGAGCGCGCTCAATTTACCGAGCGACAAGTGCGCGTAATCCGGATCCCAGAAAAAGTACTTTGAGCTCAGACACCGCGGCAAAATGTCCACCACCCCGACGGCGATGAGTCTTCCATCCATCCTATACTGCTGATGAAACGCCCCGTACCCAACGCTCGGGGTGTCCGATCTCGGCGGTTCGGCGACGATGGGTGATTCCACTAAAAATCTCGCGTAAGACTCTTTCCGCAGCTCGCTCGGCGCGTCCCCGTGCACAGCCGCTTGGTACCTCTTCCACAACTCGTACTCCTCCTCTATGAACGTTGAACGCGCCGTTTCAATAGTCAACGCCCGCGCTTTCGTTCCTCCACCGTCACCGTCATCGTCACCAAGCCCCTCCTGCGTCTCTCTCGAGCGCGTCGAGTACGCGAGCAACCGACGCTCCACTTTTCTTTGACTCTTCGAGGCCTTGAACCGTCCCACATCCAACCGTATCGTGTGTTGCGCGCAACACGTCACTCCGATGACGGGTTTATACACCCACGATCCCGATCGTCGCCATCCGTCGTCGCACAGGTCGTTATACGCGCGCGCAGACAGTCTATGCGCAACCGCCCCATCTGACACCGACGTCTTGCTCTTCCGCTTCGTGTTGAATCCAGACGTCGACGCTTCCTCCTCTGCGCAGTATCCACACGACGAACGATTCCTTCCCACGTACGTCATCACCGCGTCCGGCGCGCTCCGAGTCCGCGACGACGTCGACATCGCGTCGGCGCGTCGGCGTCTGAAGCCTTTCGGCCGTCCGAATGCACAGTGACTATCAAAACCACTGTACAAAATATGATGAATGTATACGTATGAACAAGAATCAGAATTCTAAATAGCACACTTGTACATGTTTGCTGTGTTCATATGAAAAAGCTCGGACGGATGACATATAATGAAAAACTGATAAACCTATTAAAACATCAAACTATATATTTATGTGCTTTGAACGGTTTTTGCGGCGGCAGCGCCCTCTGCGCGCGCCGCTGCAGAGGACGACGACGACGCGCGGACGCACGCCGGACGATGGCGACGCGCGCCGTCTTCTCAGCGATGCCGGCGGTGACGGGGGCGAGAAACGCACCGGCGGTGACGGGGCACAGACGCGGAGGACGACGCGCGACGACGCACAAGGTACGAAAGAAAGCGTGGACGAACGAACGACGATGCGGTGTTTAAAGAGCTCGAGCGCCGTCGACGCGGTCGGTTCGGCGGGTTACGCGCGCGGATGCGCGCGATATGGGGCGGAGTATGAAGATGAAACGCGTGGGAGGGTGCAATCGCGGCGTTCGGCGCGGTGTGGGCGGTGCCGCGCGGTCGCGAGGCGAGCGATCTTTGACTTTTTGAGAGGGAAATTTGAAACAAGCTTGTTCACCGACTGACGCGCGTCTTTTACATTTTGCGGTTGTGTGCGTGAATAGCGATCGACGACGACGACGACGACGACACGAGCGGCGAGTGAGGACATCTTCTCCCGCGCGTCTTTCCCGCCGCGTGCGATTTCGAGTGCGTTTTCTGAACGTGCGCCGCGTGCGGAAGAAGAGGACTACGAAGCCGGCGAGGGCGTGCTTCGAAGACGGCTCAAGGTATTCTCGGGTACGGCCCACCCGACGCTGAGCGAGGAGGTTGCAAACTACCTCGGCGTTGATCTTGGGAAGAGCGTGATCAAGAGGTTTGCGGATGGGGAGATTTACGTGCAGATCAAAGAGTCTATTCGAGGTTGCGACGTGTTCTTGGTGCAGCCGACGTGTCCGCCGACAAACGACAGCTTGATGGAACTCTTGGTGATGATTGACGCTTGCCGACGGGCGTCTTGTCGTTCCATCACGACTGTGATTCCGTATTTTGGTTACGCGCGTGCGGATCGTAGGACTCAAGGCCGCGAGTCTATCGCAGCCAAGCTCGTGGCAAACCTTCTCACCGAAGCGGGCGCCACGCGAGTCGTGTTGATGGATATTCACTCGTTGCAAACCATCGGCTACTATGACATTCCGGTGGATCACATTGCGGGTGAGAGCGTGATTTTGGATTACCTTACGTCCAAAGACTTTGCACACGACGAAATTGTCATCGTTTCTCCCGATGTCGGCGGCGTTCCACGCGCTCGCGCCTTTGCAAAGAAGCTCAACGACGCGCCCTTGGCCATCATCGACAAGCGTCGCACCGGTCACAACAAAGCGCAGGTGATGAACCTCATCGGTGAGGTTGACGGTAAGGTGGCCATCTTGTTGGACGACATGATTGACACCGGAGGAACCCTTCTCGCGGGCGCGGAGCTCTTGCGCAAGCAGGGTGCGCGCGAGGTGTATGCGTGCGCCACGCACGCCGTGTTTTCCCCGCCCGCCATCGAGCGCTTGTCCGACAGCGCCTTCACCGAGGTCATCGTCACCAACTCGATCCCGCACACACCGGAACGCGATTTCCCGCAATTAACCGTGCTCAGCGTCGGTAACCTTCTCGGTGAAACCATCTGGCGCGTGCACACGGACAAGGGTATCGCCGAGAACAAGGTTTAATTAGAGCGAGCGAGCGACCGCGCGAGGATGGATCGGTGAACTGCGCTGACGACGACGACGAAGAAGAAGAATGAAAAACGGGGGTGCTTTTTGATTCTATTAAAACAAAACAACGTGTAATTACAAAAAATCATCATCTCGTATCGTCTCGTATCACGATCCTTCGTCTCGCGCGCCGTGCAGAGTTTCCTCTTCTTTCGTTCGATTCGGCGCGTCACCTTTTTGGGAAACCTGGGCGGGACCTCACAGTCACGCGCGTGCGCGCGTTCGACGACGCACCGTCCACACGTCAGGACCGAGTCATGTCGTCGTCGACGTCATCGTTGTGCGCGCGCGCGTCCGCGCCGCCGTTCGCGCGTCTCGCGGCGTCGAGACGTCGTGAAAACCACCGCACCGCCGAGGTTCCGCGCGGGGCGTCTTCGTCCTCTGTGACCGCCGCCGCCGCACTGAAAAGCCGCCGCCGCGACGCTGGACGTCGCGCGGCGGGAGCGGCGACGACGTCGGCGGTAAAAATCCCCAACGATGAAGGGCTTCCGGAGATTGAGGTGACGGAGGCGACCGAGTTCGAGGCGGTGATCGGGATCGAGACGCACGTGCAGCTCAACGCGCGCACGAAGGCGTTTTGTCGGTGCGCGTACGAGTACGGCGCCGAGCCGAACACGAGGGTGTGCCCGGTGTGCATGGGACATCCCGGGACGCTGCCGGTGCTCAACTCGGCGGTGGTGAAGAAAGGAATCGCGATCGGTACGGCGTTGGGGGCGAAGATTCGTGCGTCGAGCAAGTTTGATAGAAAGCAGTACTTCTATCCCGATTTGCCAAAGGGATACCAAATTTCGCAGTTTGAGGAACCGCTGTGCTACGACGGTTCGGTGGATGTGGTTTTGCCGGTTGAGGACGGAGGGGAGACGAGGCGCATCGGCATCACGCGCGCGCACTTGGAGGAGGACGCGGGGAAGTTGACGCACGCCGTCGGCGAAGACGGTAACAAGTACTCGTACGCGGATTATAATCGGGCGGGTGTAGCGCTGTTAGAGATTGTCACCGAACCGGATTTGCGAACGGGACGCGAAGTGGCGGCGTATGGTGCAGAGCTTCGACGCATCGTACGGTTTTTGGATGCATGCGACGGAGACATGTCGCGCGGGTCGATGCGCAACGACGTCAACGTGAGCATTCGGCCCAAGGGACGGAAGATGTTTGGGACCAAGGTTGAAGTGAAAAACATGAACTCCTTCAACGCCATGGCGCGTGCGATTGATTACGAGATTGCGCGCCAAGAGGAACTCATTAGATCGGGCAAAGCGGACGGAATCGTGCAGGAGACGAGGACGTGGGACGAGGGCGCGCAAAAGACTGTGTCCATGCGCAAAAAAGAGGGTCTGGCTGACTATCGGTACTTTGCCGAACCAGATTTGCCTAGGTTGAATTTGCCAGAGCAATTCATCCAAGACGTCGTGGCATCCATGCCCGAGCTCCCCGCGGCTATCCGTGCGAGGTACGCCAAACTCGGTTTGCCGCAGGCGGATGTGCAAGTCATCGTCGAGGACAAATCTCTCGTCACCTATTTCGACGCCGCCCTCGCGGCGCCGAGCAAACCGACTCCCAAGCAAGTCGCGAACTGGCTCACTGGAGACATCATGGCGCACCTCAAAAACTCCAAAATTGACGACATTTCGTCCCTCCCGCTCCGCCCCGAGGCGCTCGCCGAGTTTTGCGCCCTCATCGATTCCGGCGAAATCAGCGGAAAAATCGGCAAAGACCTCCTCCCCGAGCTTCTCGCCAGCGGTGGAAGCGCCAAGGCACTCGTCGCCGACCGCGGGCTCTCCCAAATCTCCGATCCGGCCGAGATTGAGGCCCTAGTCAAGTCTGTCCTCGACGCCAACCCGTCTCAGCTCGAGCAATACCGCGCCGGGAAGACCAAACTCAAGGGTTTCTTCGTCGGCGCCTGTCTCCGCGAGAGCGGCGGTCGCGCCAACCCTTCCCTCGTCGATAAAATTTTGCTCGCCGCCCTCGACGACTCCGCGGGGTCGTCACCATAGATGGACTCTGTAACCCAAACCAAACTTTTCTAAACCCAACGAACCAAACAGGCCCCTCCGCTCGCGATATTCTCAAAAAAATCCACGCGCGAGTGGATAACCACGACGAGTCACGACTCATAAAAAACCAAATACCCCCCTCCTCCCCGACCGACGTCGACGAACGAGACGCACACTCACGAGACGTCGAGCCCGTGACCCGATCGTCGAGTGAACACTCGCGGTTTCGACCGCCCACTCGGGACGTGACGTCGACGTCGATTCGCTTCGAACGCCCTTTCACGCGGGTCGAATGACGATCCGCGACGGACGACCGCGGATGGGATGCTCGACTGGATGGATAACGATAACGGTAACTGTTTACCCATATACATAAAAGTGATCCGAGCGCGCGCAATCGCGCAATCTAATCCGACAGCCGCTGCGACGACTCGAATCTCGGTTCGGTTCGGTCGACACAACGCGACGCGCGAACGACGACGGTCGAGAAGACGGTCGGATTAGACTCGCCCGCGTTCGGTTAAACGCACGGGATCGTCCGATAGACGGGTTGTTCGAGCGATAGTTTGAGAGAGGATGATGCAGCACGCGCGCAGACGATTGGTGGATGCCGCTCGCAGGGGGCTTGCGAGCAACGCGTCGAGCGCGTCTGGATCGACGCCGACGGCGGTGTCGAGCGCGACGACGGCGCGATGGATGCCGAAGAATGCGCGCGGTGACGTGCGAAACGCGTCGAGCGCGACGACGACGGGAGCGACGACGACGGCGTCGGCGCGCGTCGTTACGATGAACGCGGCGAGACGAAAGATCCAGGGGGCCGCCGGAGCGGCGTTCGTCGGCGGCGTTCGGACGGTGTCCACGGCGTCGCTCGAACCGCTCGATACGTTTGAGCGCAGGCATAACTCGGCGAATGAACGCGAAGTGTTGGAAATGTGCAAGGTGGTTGGGTACGAAAACATCGACGCGCTCATCGACGCCACGGTTCCGGAGAATATTCGTCTGCAAAAGCGCATGGACATGGGCGAGTTCACCGAGCCGCAAGGTGAGAATGAATTTTTGGCCAAGTTTAAAGCCATGGCTATGAAGAACGACGTCTTCAAAAACTACATTGGCGCCGGTTATCACGGCACGCACGTGCCGACGGTGATTTTGCGCAACATTTTGGAAAACCCGGGTTGGTACACGCAGTACACTCCGTACCAAGCGGAGGCTTCCCAAGGGCGTCTCGAGTCGTTGTTGAACTTTCAAACCATGATTACGGATTTGACTGGCATGCCGCTGTCCAACTCCTCGTTGTTGGATGAAGGTACCGCCGCGGCTGAAGCGATGACGATGTGCTCGGCGCTCAACCGTGGCAAGAAGCCCAAGTTCTACGTCTCTGACAAGTGCCACCCGCAAACCATCGAGGTGGTCAAGACGCGCGCGGAAGGTCTCGGCCTCGAAGCCGTCGTCGGCGACGAAAACTCGTTCGACTACACCGCCAAGGATGTGTGCGGCGTGCTCGTGCAGTACCCGGCCACGGATGGTTCGGTGATTGACTACAAGCCGATAGTTCAAAAGGCGCACGCCGGCGGCATTCGCGTCGTCGCCGCCGCCGACTTGCTCTCCCTCACCTTGCTTCAACCGCCGGGTGAGTGGGGCGCCGACATTGTCATCGGTTCTTCCCAGCGATTCGGTGTTCCGATGGGCTATGGTGGCCCGCACGCCGCCTTTCTGGCCACCACGGATGACTGCAAGCGTTTGATGCCGGGTCGCATCATCGGCGTCTCCATCGACGCCCAAGGCAAGCCGGCGCTTCGCATGGCTATGCAAACTCGCGAGCAGCACATTCGCCGGGACAAGGCGACCTCCAACATTTGCACAGCGCAGGCGTTGTTGGCCAACATGGCTGCCATGTACGGCATCTACCACGGTCCGGAGGGCTTGAAGGAAATTGCCACTCGCGCGCACAACTTTGCGGGCATCTTTGCCGCCGGCGCCGAAAAGCTCGGCTTCAAGAACACCACCCCGGAATTCTTCGATACTATTACGCTGAAGTGCCCGAACGGTGCCGATGCCGTCGTCAACGCGTGCAAGGCTGCGGGCATTAACGTTCGCAAGATGGATGCTGATCACGTCTCCTTGGCTTTCGACGAAACGACGTTGACTGAAGACGTCGACGAGTTGCTCAAGGTGTTCGCCGGTGGTGCCAGCGCGCCGACTGTCGCCGAGATTGCGCCATCTGTGAACACCAACATTCCGATGCCGCGTTCTTCCGACTTTATGACGCACCCGGTATTCCACGAGTACCACAGCGAGCACGAGATGTTGCGTTACATCAAGCGCTTGGAACAAAAGGATCTCTCCTTGGTTCACTCTATGATTGCGCTCGGTTCTTGTACGATGAAGCTCAACGCTTCTAGTGAAATGATTCCGATCACCTGGCCGGAACTCGCGAACATTCACCCGTTCGCCCCTAAGGAGCAAACCACCGGTTACCAAGAGATGTTCCGCGGCCTCGAAAAGCAACTCTGCGAGATTACCGGCTTTGACGCCATGTCTCTTCAACCCAACTCTGGCGCCTCTGGTGAGTACGCCGGTTTGATGGCGATCCGCGCCTACCACCAATCGAACGGTGACCATCACCGCGATGTGTGCATCATTCCGGTCTCCGCACACGGTACCAACCCGGCCTCCGCGGCTATGTGCGGCATGAAGATTGTCGTCGTCGGTACCGACGCCAAGGGAAACATTAACATTCCGGAGCTCAAGGCGGCGGCTGAAAAGCACTCTGCCAACTTGGCTGCGTTGATGGTGACGTACCCGTCGACGCACGGTGTGTACGAAGAGGGTATCAGAGAGATTTGCGACACCATCCACGCGCACGGTGGACAAGTGTACATGGATGGCGCCAACATGAATGCCCAAGTCGGTCTCACGTCGCCAGGCTTCATCGGCGCCGACGTGTGCCACTTGAACTTGCACAAGACTTTCTGCATCCCGCACGGTGGTGGTGGCCCGGGTATGGGCCCGATCGGTGTCAAGGCGCACTTGGCGCCGTTCATGCCGGATCACCCGTCCATGAAGGAGGGTGCTGTTCCGGTTGGTGGTGACAAGCCATTTGGCGTCGTTGCCGCCGCTCCGTATGGCTCTGCGCTCATCTTGCCGATTTCTTACGCGTACATTGCGATGATGGGCTCCGACGGCTTGACGAACGCCTCCAAGCGCGCCATCCTCAACGCCAACTACATGTCCAAGCGTTTAGAAGACTACTACCCGGTTCTCTTCAGCGGTAAGAACAACACTTGCGCGCACGAATTCATTCTCGACATGCGTCCAATCAAGGATGCCACCGGCGTTGAGGTTGCGGACATCGCCAAGCGTTTGATGGACTACGGTTTCCACTCCCCGACGATGTCCTGGCCGGTTGCCGGCACGTTGATGATTGAACCGACCGAGTCTGAGTCCAAGGCGGAGCTCGACAGATTCTGCGACGCGCTCATCGCCATTCGCGGCGAGATTCGTGAAATCGAAGAGGGCAAGGTTGACCGCGAGAACAACGTTCTCAAGAATGCCCCGCACACCGCTGAAGTCGTCACCAGCCCGACCTGGGACCGCCCGTACTCTCGCGAGCTCGGTGCCTTCCCGGCCGAGTGGGTGCGCGCCTCCAAGTTCTGGCCGACGACGTCTCGCGTTGACGACGTGTACGGCGACAGAAACCTCATCCCGACGCGCGCGACTGTCGAAGTCGCCGTCGCGCAAACGGCTTAAACTCACTTCATCATCAGCATCAAGTAGGAAATGTAATTACTCTATAACGCCCATGCTTTACAATTACAGTACACTCTCTAAACGTTTTGTCTAAAAATTTCGCAAGAGACGCTCGTCCTCCCCGTCGCGCCCGTCGTGTTTGGCGTACACGCCGCTCACCACTAGAGCCACGATCCATACGACGACGCATCCCATGGCGGCGAGTTGAAGATACATCGTCGACGTATCGTCGAGATTATCCATCGTCTCGGAAGACGTCGTTTCGCCGTCAAGATGTTTTCTGGTCCAATACGAAGCGATGCCTCCGTCGTCTCCGCCCGAGCCCGACTCCTCGCCTTGCACTGCGTCCACCTCTCCATCGTCGTACTGCCCCAAATCCTCAGACCGCGACGATGAGGAATAAGACGCGTCATCACCATCACCGGCGTTCGTCACCCCACCGGCGATATCCGGACAACACGAGTGTCTCTTTGCGCCGTCCGCCGGACAACACCCATCCTCCTCCCCGCAACACGTCAAGTCGTCCCCGTCCTCGTTCGGACAACACCCATCGTAACTCGGCCCAGAGTACCACACCCTCGATTTCTCTCGGTTCTCTTCTTCGCTCCCGCTCCCGCTCTCGCAACACGCTAAATGTTTCCCGTACCCGCCTCCGGGTTCCGTGCTCGGACAACACCCGCCCGTTCGACAACACGCCAACAGCTCCCCTTCCTCGCCGTCCTCCCCGCCTCTCATCGGACAACACCCCTCGTACGCCGGTCCTTCAAACATCACCACATCGATCGCCCGCGCGACGTCCTCGGATTCGAAATCCGCCGTGAGTCTCGGCGCGACGTCGATATCAACACTAAACGTTTTTTGATCATCTTCATCAGCGCGGCGATTCAACGCACCGACGACGCCGCGCGCACCAGCGACGAGGACGAGGAGGACGACGAAGAGCGGCGTGGCCGAGACCCTTCTTCGTCGTCCTCGGTCGTCCCGACGTCGACGCATGGCAGATGAGCGCACGCGCGTCGTTCTCTGAGGTTTTGTTGCGTTTTGTCGCTTGGTATTACATGTGTACGAATTAGGCAGCCGCCGCCGGCGCGGATGCGAGGGAGTTTCTGACGAAGGAAACGATATTACGCTGATGGCGAAGCGTCGCCAAGGTGATGGAAGACGCACCGAAAGCTTCGTCGCGAACGACGGCGAAGGAACCATCGGTGGGAAGCGGCGGAAGGGACTCGGATGACGAAGACGAAGCGGCGGCGAAAGGTTTGGCGGTGTCTTCATCGCCTTCATCTTTGGAAAGCGAGGCTGAAACTTCGTCGGTGAGGGTTTCTCTATCCATTTCGAGCCAAGAATCAACGGCGAGTCGAAGACCTCTCGTCGCGCGTCTCTTTGCGTCGTCTGTCATTTCACGTGGAGCGTCTTCGTCTTCGTCGCGTTCGTCTGGCGCGCGCGGCGCGCACGCGTAGGCGAATAATTCCTCGTCGCCGTTCGCCGCGGACGGGAGAGGGACGCCCTCAGCCTCAAGCGCGACGTACGCCGTGGTGACAAACCCGGAAAAGAGTTTCGGGGCATCTGCTGATCGGCCAAACATGCCTCGTCGCACACCCTCCACGTCGAATTCTGGCGGTTCCAACGCCGCCGTGATTTCGCTCGCGGAAATCCCGAGCTCGTACCCACGTCTTGCGGCGTCCACGAAAGCCCTGTATCCCACAGGATGTCCCGTGAGCACGGAGAAAAACGCGACGAGCATGTCTGCCGCGATATCTCTCGCCGGCGTTCGCTCCTTGATGCACCACGCCAACGCCACTTGCGCCGTCGGTTCCTCTTCGTATGACTCTGAAGACGAAGACTTTTCGTCAGTCGCGTCATCACCCGCGTCTCCCTCCTCTTGATCCGCACCCACGATGCTTTCTCTCTCACTCAACGCCGCGAGCGTCCCTTTAACTTGCGCGATCCCTTTCTCCCTCTCCACCATTTCCCGCGTTAGCAGCGTCAATTTACAATTCATCCGCATGATGGCTTCCCCCGGCGTCGGTCTTCTCTTCCCCGCCCCGTCATCACCCGACGTTGAAAACCGCCGTTCAAGCTCCATCCTCTTTAAAGTAAACCCCTCATCCGCCGCTCGATGCGTCGCGGCAATGTATTTCAACATCCCTGTCGCCTCTGGATCATCCGTAATCCGATTATCCGACGACGACGAGTCTTCCGAAACCGTCCACGCGCTCTCATCCGACGGTTTCACCTTTTCCGCATCCATCCAAAACAACGTCAACGTCACCATCGCAAACGCGCTCGCGAACGCATCCTGTTCGCTCGTTCCCATGCGTATCACGCTCGACAGTCCCATCAACGCCGCTTCGATCCGCGCGTCGGACACCGTCGCCTTGTGCGTTTCGCTTCGAGCGCACTCGGCGCACCGTCGGACAAACTCCTGATGCGCGAATCTACTTCCTCTTCGCATCGCAAGGAAGCTCGGGAGCAACGCGCGAACGGCTGTTCGCACGACGGCATTTTCATCACCACCATCGGTTTCGGTTTCCGTTTCATCCTCGCTCGACGACGCCGACGTCGTCGTCGTGACCGAACGGTTTCGATCAAGATGACGTCGTTCATTCAAACGCGGCGTCGTCACCACTCTTCGTATTACGCCCACCGCGTTCCCACATCGTCGATGAAGCGTCGCCGACGCTGACGCCGGCGTCGGTATCGTCGCACTCGCGCGCATGGTTTTCCCTTCCTTCCCTCGCGTCGCGCGTCGATCGGTGATAACGGTGTCACGGAGTGAGGGAGCGCGTCGTGTACCTGCTGACGTTACAACGCCCCGCGCGGGCCCATGCCGCGACTGGATGCCCTGCGGCGATGGTTCGCTCAGCCCGCGGACGAGACGCCGTTAGATTGGCGATCCGTCGCGGCGATTCAAGCGCTGTCGACGTGCTCGATCGCGGCGACGACGGCGTTGTTTTCCACTGCGTACTTCATGTCGAAACGGTTCGAGCCAGAGGAATCGGAAAAAACGCTGGCGTTGCGAGCCGGGGCGCTGACGGCGATGAAACCCGCGTTCGCGGGGTTGACGTCGTTCGCGTGGGGGAGCGTCGGGGACGCGTGGGGGTTTGAGCGGGTGATGATGGCGAGCGGGGTGGCGCACGCCGGGGCGACGGCTGCGTTTGCGTTTTCAGACTCGTGGGGGAAAGCGATGGCGTTGCGAGCGTTGCAAGGGGCGGTCGATGGGATGGTGACGCTGCAGAAACCGGCGCTGGCGTTGGTGAGCGATGGGACGAACGCGGCGAGGGCGTTTTCGACGACGGGTGTGGCGTACGGGGCGGCGAGTGCTTTTTCGCCGGCGCTCGCTGCGTTGTTGAGCGAACCGTGTGATAATTGGGAAATGTTCAAGTCGGATGCGAGGACGTGTCCAGAGTTTTTAGACAAGTATCCGTTTTTCCTCGCCAACGCGTGGGTGACGGCGCTGGCGATCGTGCCGATGGCGATGTATCTCGCGGGATGGTTGCGCGTGAATGCTTCGCGATGCGAGGAATCTGGCGTGGTGGTTGAATTGGAACTCTTGGCGACGGAGGAGGGAAACAACCAGTCAAAGGGTGTCTGTAGTGACAATGACGGCGACGACGACGCGTCGTTAAAGTTAGAGTCGTCGCCGGCATCGCCACCGTGGTGGAGAGATAGTAACGTTCGCATGGCCATCTCGTCGCAAGTCGGGTGCACGTTTGTCGTCTTGGTGGGCGCAGAGACGACACCCATTTGGATGGCGACGAGTGTTTCTAACGGTGGTCTCGGTTGGACGTCGACAGACATTGGTGCGTTCGGAACGGTGATGGGCATGGTGATTTTGACGTTTCAAATTACGCTCTTCACGCGATTGTGCCGGCGGTACGGAATCGTCACCCTGCTTACGTACGCATTGCTCGCCAACGCGCTCGTTTTCCCGCTGCATCCGATCGCGCACACGTTCGCCAAGAACGGGTACCCCAAAGCCACCGCGTGGGCCGTCATCGTTGCCCTCGGAATTGTTCGCGGGATGAGCGGCCCAATCATCATGGGCGGGAGTTCTCTCATTTTGAACAATTCGGCGCCGAGAGATACAATTGGCGCCGTCAACGGTTTTGTCGGCACCTTTGCAAACGCCGCGCGCGCGATGGCACCCATTTTAGGCGGTGCGTTAGTGGCGATGATGGTGGGTATGGACGGCGGCACGCCCGGTCGCGTTGTTTGGCCCTTCGTTCTCATCGCCGCCGGATTCCTGGCTTTGACGCTCATCAGTCGCCGCTTGTCGCCCGAGCTCAACACACCGACGACAAGAAGGCGGTGAGAGAAGAAGACGTCGATCTACATTTATTCATTGATAAATTTACTGCACGCACGCTAGTAGGATAGGAAAGTAGCGCAAACTAAAGCAAATTGTAATCAATAGATGTTCATTGCACATCGTTTTACGTAGCACGATGTCGTACCACAGATCTTGAGTTTGCGACGAGGTTTCATCACGCCGGTTGCGACGCCGGGAGCTCAGCTTCCGCTTCAGCTGCCTTTGATTCCAGTTTTGGCATCGGCATCGCCTTGTGGACAGCAAAGTTGAAACAGTCGTCGTACTTTTCAACGACAGACATTCCGACATCTCCGGCAACGGCTACGACGAGAATTGAGTAGTCTGGCTTGCTCCAGTTGGCCTCGTATCCTTCCGGAAGAATCTCACCCATGACACGATTGACGAGCGACGGCGTGAGATGATCTTCAGCGTCAAACTCTTCGTACAAAGTCTCAAACTTGGCCGTCTTCATGCCCGTTTCCGAGAGATTGGCACAGTGATTCGGAAGAATGGAAGTCGCGAGATTTACGAGCCCAGCTTCGCTCACCGTTCCCGAAGTCACGCCTTCCATCGGGAGCATTCGGGAGACGTGCGTCGGTCTCGGCCAGTTAACCTCTTGTCCAGACGCAAGCTTGAGCATGAGCCAACGACCCAAACGCGCGACATCTGTCGTCGCGTCTTCTGGAGATAAGGCGACAAAGCCAATGTTTTCCATGCCGGGAATGGCGGACGCGACGCCAGTCTCATACGGCTTGCTGTCACCCGTGTGTTTCGCGTACTCGGTCGCCGCCGCCTTGAGAAGCGCCACCGCATCTTCCATCGCAGATTCAACCTTTGTACCACCGATTCTCGTGACGAAGAAACCGCTTTCGGATGCGTTCTCAGTCAACCATTCAGGTGGCGCCGGGGGTTGCTGGCTGAGCTCCACGTCTCCTTGTTGTTGCGACTGCGACGGTTCCGCCGCAGCTTGCGTCGTCTTCTTCGTCATCGTGTTCTTTTGGTGCTGTCTTTTCGTATTCTTTCGCGTCGTGCGTTCGATGATTCGCGCGCTTCGGTAAGTGAAGCTCCATTTTTGTGCTGATTCGTTTTCTTGTTTGTAAATTTACATCGTGGCGTCGTCGCCGTTTATTCGTACACTAAAATTTCTCATCATCATCATCACCACTTTGCCGCCGAATCACGACCGATTGACCTTCGACATACTGGGCAGCAATCCCTCCTCTTCAACCATCGCTCGACGCATGAGCCGTGAAAATCGTGCCCGCACGGCAAGCCGACAACGCGCTGGCCGATTTCGTGCGATTCCAGACACACGGCGCAGGTGACACCCAAACCTTCATCACCGCGCGCGATGACGCGTCGCGGGAGGGCATCTATTGCCGTGTCAGACGCCGCGCCTTTCCGAGCCGATTCGTCTTCAAACTCCCGCAGCGCCTGTATGAAATTCATCGCGTGCGTAAACGAAAGCTGCAAGACGCGAGGCGCGCCTTCTTCATCCGTAAACATGGCCAATCCGGGCCTCGCCACTGCGAGCGCGGAACTCGTTCCGTCACCACCACCATTGACGACGACGTCTCCGCTGCCACTGAGCGACGATAACGAATCCGTCGACGACGAGTTGCGGCTCGCCGCTAAAAACTCTGGAAAGTGAAAGTTAGCCGCAGCTTCAGCCTCTGCGGCGTCCGCGTCGAACGTCTCCAGCGCCGTCGTCGCCCCCGCCAAGGCTCCACGCACCGCCCCACGCACCGCCCCACGCGCCGTGGCGTACCCCACGATCGCCCCGGCGATCGCTCCGCACGTCGTGCCCGTCACGACGCACGCCGCGGCGCACGTCGCTCGCAACGACGCTCGTAATCGCGTAGCCGCGGCGCCCACGCGTTGTCTCGTCGTCGGCATCGGCGGTCTCGTCGCCGTCGAAACCGTGGTCAAAATGGTCGACAACGATGAAAACGATCGTTCCCGCGTCGTCAGAGCCCCAGGCACGCGAGGCGACGCTGGGCGCGGCGTCGTAGCCATCACGAGCGTCCGTCGTATCCTTCTGAATCGGAATTACCGTTGACTTTGCTTCGCTTCGCTTTGGTCGTCGTTGTCACGCACACGCACGCCGCTGAATGCCGGTCTAAATCGTCACAGAGGCGAGAAAAAACGTGTTGCGCGCTTCTCTCGCCGCGGACCTCGTCCCGCGACGCTGGTCAAGACGCGCGTCGTGCAACGACGTCTCTAGGCACGCCCGTTTTGGCGTCGAAACGTCGTTTTCGAGTGTTTGTATATTATACTGATCCGTTTGCCATATAACTGATATATTATCACATATTACTCTAGACAGACTTCATATTGTTAATGTACATACCATGTGTCCGATGATGAAATTCGGACACATGGAGCGGAATCCACGTCACGGTTCTCCTCGACGACGCGCGGGAAACGCCGACGCGCGCGGGACGACCGACGGACGACGCGAACGACGCGAACGATGCGAACGACGACGCTGATGCGATCGCGCGTGCCCGCGACGGCGACGTTGAAGTCGCGGACGACGTTGCGAAGAAGTTTAGTGGGGCGCTCGAGTGGTGGTGGATGGGCTTCGCGGGCGACGCGTGACGACGGTGAGGACGCGACGGAGGAGACGACGGGTGCGGCGAAGAAGGAATCCTGCGAAGCGTGCGCGGTGGAGTCTGTTGACGGCGAACCTCCGTCGTTCGAGGAGACGAAGCGACGAGGAAAATCGATCGCGTTGGCGGGTTTCGCCACGGGCGCCGCGGCGTTCGCTCTCTCGGCGGGTTTCGCCGGACCGGTGGGCACGGATGCGGTCGCCGGCGCGAACCTAGCGACGCTGGAGAAGAATGCGACGACGCTGGACGTCGCGCTAGGGAACGGGAAACCGACGGTGTTGGAGTTTTATGCGGATTGGTGCGAGGTGTGTAAGGAGAGCGCGCCGACGGTGTACTCGGTGGAGCGGGCGCACGAGTCCGGGGTGAACTTTGTCATGCTTAATATTGACAACGCGAGATGGAGCGAAGAGATGGATGCGTATGGGGTGGATGGAATCCCGCACTTGGAGTTTTTAGACGCCAAGGGTGAGAGCGAGGGGTTCATCGTGGGTAAGTTTCCAAAGGAGGTGTTGGAGAGCAATGTGATGGCTCTCGAGGCGGGCGAAAAGACGTTACCGTACGCGAAAAAGTACGGTGCGGCGACGCCAGCGACGCAGGTCGACATTGTATCGACGCCGGCCCAGAGCGCAGACCCGCGCGCACCGGTGTCTAGCTCGGATCCGAGGTTCCACGGTTGAAGTAAATGGTTTACGAAAAATCGCGCCAAATGTATTAAAATCTTCTTTTACAGCAAATCAATCCTTTTCCGCTCGCGGTGCGAGCGCCGTGGTGATGGTCGTAGTAGCGAGGGGTGTTGTCACATCACCGGTGTTTTCAGCCCCGGTCACGTCGTCGTCCGCTTTGACGTGCACGAAGAGGGATCCCTTGTTTCCAAGTGAAATGCGCATTTCGTCGTCGAGATACAAATGGTCCACCCAACCGGCACCCGCGCCCGGTCGAGGTTGAAGCTCAATCGTCTTCACCAAGTTACCCGCGAAGGAAATATCCACCGTACGAATGACTATTTCCGTCCGTACATCGCTCACCGTCTTCGATTGAGCCTTGGCCTCAATTTTAACGGGGCCGATTTGTACCACGTTGAACACGGCGTCTTTGGTGAAAATTTGATAATTCTCCGCAACGTTTTGAAACAACCTCTGAAATGGGTTCGCGTCCGACGCTTGTTTTGACCACACCAACCGCCACTTCGCTCTCAACGCCGCCTCCTTCGCCGGCGCCCGCCCTTCCAACGCCTCGAACAACGCGCGCGTCTCGTTCACCAGCTCCTCCACCACGGCGTCGCGAGGCGCCCCACCGCGTCGCTCCAACTCCGCCACGAGCGCCTCCCTCGACCCAGTCAGCGCCAACTCGCGCTGTTTCATCGGATCGAACACTCGCACGCGCGTCGGCGGCGGTACCGCGTCCGGTGAACCTTCAGCATCAGCACCACCAGTCGCGTCTCTTTGGCTCCCACGCAAAGAAACGCGCTTCGACGACCGCCACGCGCATCGCCGCCCCCGGCGCGATTCCCGCGTCGCAGACATCCCGGCGCATCCCGCGACGCTCGACGCCAGTCGCGTCGTCGCCATCGTCACACCCGTCGTCGTCTGCCGTGTGTCGTCCAGAAATCTGATGTTTTTTCGTTGAAAAAAACCAAATCCAGAGTGAAGACACGCCGCGCGTCGCCGCACTGCGTGACTCGCGGACGACCGAACGGACGGACGCGAAGGAGACGAGGAAACGAACGAACGAAGGACGAGCGTGTTCGTTTTCCTCTTTTGTTCCTTGAATAGCGGTAAACCCGACGCACAACCGTGGATCTGTGAACCGATCGCGACAGTCGAACCCAAACGGAACGAACGAGTCAACGCACGCGGTTGAAGAGCGTGAGAGAGATACAGAACGAACGAAGTGAAGAACACAGTGAGTTGCAATGTCTGGAATCGGAAGCGGGTACGATTTGAGCACGACGACGTACTCGCCCGACGGACGAGTGTTTCAGGTGGAGTACGCGGGCAAAGCGGTGGACAACGGCGGGTTGACCGTCGGGGTACGGTGCACGGATGGGGTCGTGATCGGCTGCGAGAAACTCGTGCCGAGTAAATTGCACACGCCGGGGACGAACCGGCGGATACACGCGGTGGCTCGACACGCTGGGTTGGGAGGGAGCGGGTATGTGCCAGACGTGAAGGCTGTCGTGGAGCGAGCGAGAGCGGAGTGCGCGCAGTATAAATCCTTCTATGGCGATGCGATTCCGGCGAAATTGCTCTCGGAACGCATGGCGCATTACTACCACCTATTCACGTTGTATTGGAGCGTGCGCCCGTTCGGGTGCTCCTCCGTGATGGGGGTGAAGGACTTCGACGGGTATCACCTCTACCTGCTCGAACAAAACGGCGAGTGCACGAAGATGCACGGCGCTTGCATCGGTAAAGGGAAGAGCGCGGCGAAGACTGAGGTGGAAAAGTTGAAATTTAGTGAGATTACGTGCGCTGAAGCGGTGAAAGAGGTGGCGCGCATCATCTATGCGACTCACGACGTCAAGGATAAGGATTTTGAGTGCGAACTCTCCTGGATTTGCGACGCGAGCGGCGGCGAATTCGTTCGGGTTCCGGATGAAATCGCCAACCCGGCGCGCGACGCCGCCAAGGCTGCGGCTGAGGGCTCTGGTGACGGCGACGCCATGGATGCGAGTTAAATACGTACGTAGCTTTTCTTTTTGTTTTAACGCTCCATAACGACAAGTGTTAGTTAAAATTGGATTTCAAACAAACTCGCTCCTCAGTGTTTGACTCTCGCTCTTCTTTCTGCATCGAGGTATGAGTCCGCGATCGACGCGAACCCATCGTGCGTCGGCGCTCACTCGATCGCTCACTTTCGTCGTTCCTCTTCTTCTTCTCGTCGGTGTTGCGTTCGGCGAACAAGATGATGACGCCAAAGCTGTCGGTTTCAACGAACCGTTCACAATCTACGCGTTTCTACCCGAGTACCGCCCGATCGATCGCGCCCTCGTCGCGTGCGCGACACCAAACGCGCGCGTATTGGCGTTTTCAGCCGAACTCACGGCAGAAGGGACGCTTTCCGAGGTCGATCGCGTGGTTTCAAAGGAAAAGTTGACTACCAAAGACTGTCGGTTGGACCTCGTCGTCGGCGGAGGAGGACGGAGCGGTGGATTCCCATCCTTGGTGAAGGAAAAACTCGCGAGGCGGGTGGCGGAAGAGGTGGCGCGCGCGCTGCGCGAGCACGGATTCGATGGGGTGTCGTATGATTGGGAGTACCCGCAGTCGAGAGAGGATTGGTCGGCGTACTCGGCGTTGCTGAGAGAGACGCGTTTAGCCATCGGCGATGAGGCGACGCTGAGCGTTTCGGTGCATTTGATGGCGGAGAGCTTTCAGATGATTAAAGATTTTGCGATAACGGAGCACGTGGATGTGATACACGTCATGGCGTACGATGCACCCGTCAGAGGCGACGGGCATAGCTCGTTGGATTTGGCGCGACGCGTGATGGAACACACGCGGTCGGTAGGAATTCAAGGTAGTAAACTCACGCTAGGCGTACCGTTCTACGGACGATCCTTGACGCAACCGTCGGAGGCGAAGGCATATGAAGAAATTCGAAGAGATCACGTCGGCTCACGGCCGTTCGAAGAGGTTGGAGACGTCGTGGATGGTTTCGGGTTCAACTCTATCGAGACAGTCAAGGCGAAAGTCGCACTCGCGAAAGAGTACGGATACGGTGGCGTCATGATTTGGGAGCTCGGACAAGACGCGGAAGATGAATCATCGCTCTTTGCGGCCATCGTAGAAGCGGTGGCGATGGATGCTTCTTCGACAGCGACGACGACGAGTCGAGACGAACTCTAAATTCACCTAGTATTTATTTATTAGCAGACGAACTACCGGTATTGAATAACGACGTAAACGTGGCAGCTATCGATCCTAAAAACGCACCCCCTCTCACCATGACCCAAACCCAAACGCGCTCTCCCCCAAAAACGGCGTAGCGACTCGTCAACCACGCCAACACGTTCCAAATGCGACTCGCTGATTCGCTCCAACGTTCCTCCAGCGCCCATCGACCGCGTCGGTTACACCCAAGCTTCTCCCAAAACCCATCCCGGTACGAGTCCAAAAGCTCCACTTTCGTTAAATATTTGGCGCTCTTCCACCCGTAGAGATTCGGAAACACCAATCGCGGTCCACCGTGGTCTCTGCTCAGCATATTTCCCTCTCCATCCGTCACGGCTAAAAACGCGCCCTCAACGTCTCGTCTATCCACACCCACCGTGTACCCATCCGCCGAGGTTTGAAACAAACACGCGTACTTTCGTCCTCTTCCGCTCTGCTCGTCGTCCCCGAACGCCGTTCGCAGCGCGACATCCAACGAGACGCCTCCAAACTCCACTCCGCGCGCCGACCACCCGGTGACGCAGTGCCACGCGCGTCCGCCCATCTTCGTCCACTCTCCTCCGTTCGCCGTCTTCATCGCCCCGAGCGACACCTTCACGACGCCCGACGACGACGATGCGTCTTTAAACTCGAGTTCAAACGCGTCCCCGAGCGTCCACGGGTCGTGCGTCGGTGGGATGGGTCGGTCCAAGTCGAGCTTTATCCAACTGTGTACCAATCGTTGTCCTGGCGCACCGTCGACGCCGGTTTCGCGCACTCTCCGTCGGTTCGACGACGACGCTGTATCGCGGGCGCGTTGTCGAGCCTTTTGCTCGACGTGTTTACGCACCGTCGGGTCGTCGAGATCGATCATGGGACGCGGCGTGCTTTAACGTGTTTTCGCGAACGCCGTCGGTTACAACGCGTCTACGGCTTCGCAATACGCGGACGCGCCACCCGTTGAGTCTACGTCCAATGGGAAGAGAAATACGTTGTAAATCTCGTACGCGGTGTCTTCTGGACCGCGACCAGCGAGAGAGCACCCGGGGCAGAGGGATGATCCGGGTAAGAATCGGATTTCGTAGCCTTCAGATGTGGAATCGATGCGCGAGAGGACGCAGAGCGACGTATCGCCGCCGTGACATTTGGTGACGAACGAGCCGGGCGTCTGTCGCATGCGAACCTCCGGAGACGGAACGATGGTCCAATCGAACGGAATTTTGATGACGACGTCACTCAGGTCGTAATCGATGGATTGTCGATTGCGCATGTCGATTTTCAATCGAAGAAACGAATCGTACCCGGGAGTGCCGAGCGGATGCGGAGCGATTTCTGCGCGCGGCTCGGCATCCTCGACTCTCGATGGAAACGGCGCGATGGAGAAGGAAAAGTCGAGCTCGCGGGGGAAGCACACCGTCTTGTGCGTCGGCTCGGGTTCGGGGAGATCGAAATACGGCCCGACGCCGATCGTTTCGAGCATTTGGAACTCGTTGTCCACCGCAATTTGCAGATACCTTTTATGCTTGATTTGAAAATTTCGATAACTCGAGTCCCCGCGTAAGACGCACCCGGGACAAAGCTTGACGCTGTGAATAAACCTCACCTCCAAAACTCCAGCCGGGTTGACGACAAACTCGATTGAGGGGCACACGTTGGTGCCGTTGTATCTTCCCTCGACGTAGGACCAAAGACATCCGATGGTCCAGTCGCTCGCTCGTGCCCTCGTCACAGACTCCACCGCATCGTCTCCGTTGATTTTCACATACCCCGGAAACCGAAGCGATAACGCCTGACCCTCGAGATCGATGTCCGTCGCCCCATCGTTCCGAATCGTGTATTTCCCAAAAATTTCCCTCGGCGTCCCGTCTCGCCATACGATTTCCGCATCCGACGCAGCGGCGACAGACCCGTTCGCCGCCGCTGTCCCACTGTTTACCAGCGTCAAAACACCGACGCTGAACAATAATAACGTCCCACGCATCACGCGCCTCTGCGTCTACCCTGAAGTCGTCGTCGCGTCGAATTGTTTGGCGTTCACGATTCACATGGTTTCCAAGCGTCGCTTCGGCGTCGACTCTCGAATCAAAGTCATCACGCTCGCAACACCACCGCGTTCCCGCGGTTGCACCGGACGAACACGCACATATGCGTCCAATTCCCACGTCTTCGTCATCGTCGACATCCCCACGTCATCGGCATCATCCAACCATCCATCCATCATCCATCCATCCAACCGACGCTCCGCGAGTGAACAGTGTGAAATCTAGTTACATCGTCAGTGTGCGTCGCGTTCGCGTTCGCGAGAGAGTCGAACCGCGCGAGGAAGAAAAGGAACGCAAAGAGGTCCATCGCGTTCGTGTGTGCGCGCGCGCGTGAGTACATCGTCGACGAGCGTCATGTCAGTCGCGTCTGACACTGTGGAATCAAGGTTGAATCGATTGGATGATGATGACGACGTTGATGCGGCTGACGCGACGACGCTGCGCGACCAACTGGCGGCGGAAAAGCAACGAACGACAGAGTTAAAGGCAAAGCTTAAAGCGGCGGTGACGAAAGGGAAAACGATCGAGCGGGAACGAGCAGAGTTGGGGAAAAAGTTGGAAGCGATGGAAACCGAAGCGTTGACAGAGGCGCGACTGCGAACGGAGGACGCGGCGGAGGCGTTTGAAGAGGATGCAGACGGAGGACCGGTGGAGACGCGAGCGATGCATCTGAAGAGAGTGGAGACGAAGTTGGCGGTTTTGCAGGCTGAGTTAGAGGCGTACCGGGCGGAGAATGGGAATTTGCGCGAGAGATTGGAGGCGGCGGAGGCGTCTTCGGATGAGGAATTCGACGAGGAGGAGGAAGAGGAGTATGGATTCGTCGATGATGGGGACGAGGAGGAAGACGCGTCAGAGTTTAACGGTCGTAAATCGACGATTCGTAAGCGATTGGCTCGGGCGAAGATTCGTTTGGCGAAGCGGGACGAGGAGATGGCGCGTCTGGAGAAGACAGCGAGAGACGCCGAGGCGCGCGCGGCGGCGACGACAGAGGCGGCGAACGCGGAACGCATCGCTGCGGAAACCGCCCGCAGGGCTGCGGAGGAGGAGCGCGAGGCAGCGGCAACGGCGAGAGCGAACGCGGAGCAGTCGTCGATGGAGAGCGCGCACGCGATGGCTAAATCCGAGGCGCGAGTTGGTGATTTGGAACAAGAGCTCGAGCGCGTTTCGCAGGAAAAGACGCTCGCCGAGCGACGATTGGCCCATCTTACCGAGTCTTTCCACGCCAAGCAGAGCGAATACGAGGCGAAAATGGCGCACATCGACGCTCAACAGGTTGCGTCCATGGCGACGGTGGACCGGAGCGAGTTCGATCGAGCAAAGGAGGAGCTCAGAGAGACACGCGCCGCGCTGCAAGACGCAAAGAGAGAAGTGGAGCGATTGAAATCGAGTGACGCCACGGAGAACGCCTTTGCGGCGCGAGCATCCGAGAGCGTGTGGAAAGAGCGCGCGCAAGCCGCCATGGCGGCTGCGGCGGCAGCAAAAGAGGCGTACGAGACGGAGATGAATGCGCGTGCTGCCAACGGTGAGACGCCATCCGTTTCGGCGAGCGAGTTAACCGCCGCCAGGCGTCGCGCTGAAGACGCGGAATCATCCCTCGCTGACGCCCGCCGCGAACTTGCGGAGTTCGTCGAGCGCGCGCACGCGTCTTCGACGTCCGGAGGTCCAGGAATCCAACCCTCCAGTGACGCTTCGCTGTCCGCGCTCAGTCGCCGGTTGGCCGAGGCTGAAGCGACGGTGCTCAAAAAGAACGCCGAAATCGACTCCCTCACCCGTCGATTCACCGACCTCGCCTGGCGTTCTTCCCTCAACGACAAAAACGCCGCCTTCGTCGGTAATGGCCAATCTGGTTCCTCGTCGAAGCACGCCATGGCATCTGCGGTTTCCGGCGCGGAGACGCTCGCGCCGCTCAAGCGTCCGCTCAACCGTCGGTTGGAGACCATCCTTCGACATCGTCGGTTCCTCATCGGGTCCTACCTCGCGTTGCTCCATCTCTTAGCGTACGAGTATTTATTCGTCGTTCCCACGTGAAAACCGCGCGCACCGTAGTGTTAATTAATAATCCAAACGCAGAACAGAGGAACAGAGGGGAAGCAACGCGAACAAGATGATTTTGATTGCAACCGAACCGTCACACACCGACGCCGCTCCCGATGCCCCGGTTACCACCCAAACGTCCGTCCGGTCCGTTCACCGGTGTCATCGCCCACGTCCGCGTCGCCCTCGACGCCGGCGTCGACGCCTCGGCGCCGTTCGTCGCGAAGATTCTCGCCGGTGGTGGAAAAGTTCAAAAACAGTTGACAAAGGACGTCACCCACGTGATTTGGCGCGCGCCGTCGGTTCGCGACGGATCATCGCAGGGCGCGACGAGCGAGATGTGGAGGCGGGTGATGGAGATTTCGGGAAAGAGGGCGCGGGAGGTGGTCGTGGTGTCGCCGACGTGGGTGACGGCGACGGAACGCGAAGGACGCGTCGCGGATGCAAAGGCACACGAAACAGTAAACGCCGGGTTTGAGCGACGAAAAGCCGCCGTGGCGTCGAGATGGAGCGGTGAAGACGCAAGTGAGAAGAAGAAGACAAGTAAGATGACGACGCCGACGGCGACGTGTGGGGGCAAGAGGCGAAGGACGATGTCGGTGACTCCGCGAGGCGGCGATAAGCGTCCGAAAGGCATCGAAAAGGTGGATTTGGATCGATTCGATTCGGGACGGAGGATGGAGATGGAAGCCGCTTTGGCGGCGTTAGAGAATGATGAAAATATCGAGCGACTGGATGCGAAGAGCGTACCGCCGAAATCGGCGGATATGGAAAAGAACGAGAAAAAGATGTCTTACGCCGCCGCGTTGGCTGCGTGAGCGCTCCCCGTGGTGGGAAGCCTCAGTCGCCGGCGCGTGGGCGCTCTTCGGGCGATCGAGCGCGGCGATCGAGCGCGGCGACATGAACGCAGGCAATGTCGCGGATGCGTCGACAGAGGCTGCGCACGCGTGCGATCGCTGCGAGGCGACGTTTGGTTCGCGCAACGCGTTGTTCAGGCACCTGAGGGCGGAGCACCCCGAAACCGCGGGCGTCGGTGTGGACGACGACGCGAGCTCGTCCTCGGCGCCCAAAGTGCGCAAGACGAACATCGCGCGCGCGTTCGATGAGCTCGCGCGCGGTCCATCGCCCTTGGGCGCGGTGGACGTGGGCGCAAGGGTGAGTGCATCTCAGCCTAGCCGTCGCCACAAGCGAGAGGCGGACATGACAAAGGAAGAAATTCGGGCGCTCAACGAGCGTCGAAGAGCGCGCGCGGAGCGACGGAAAGCGTCGGCGCCGCTCGCGAACATGTCCAACAACGTCGAGGCTGAACTGTGGATCGGAGGACTCGTCGATCGCGCGGCTTCTTTGCGCGGGTTCAAAGAGTTGCTGTACAAGGCGATGCCGCGCGGGACGCGTATCCCGATACCGCAGGTGAAACACGTCAAGAGGAGAGGATACAAGGTGAAAGGTGAGTGGGTCGGATACGGCTTCGTCGTCTGTCGCGACGCGGAGGAGGCGAAAGAGCTTTGCGAACATATCGACGGAACGACGGTGACGCTCTCCGACAGTTTGACGTGCACGCTCAAAGTGTCGCCGGCGACGTACAAACGCGCGGCCCCGGCGCGGGAAGAGCCGGAAACGAATGCGGCGGAAACGTCTAAACCGCGCGTTTTAGGACCGGGCGAACATCCGAGCTCGAGGGACATTTTCATGGCGTGGACGAACGCGCACTTGGAACACAGAGCCGCGGCAAGAGACGTATCCGTGGACGAGTTGGTCGCCGCGGCGGTACGCGACGAAATCCCTTACGTCACGCTGAGCGGTAAGACAGTCAATAAACGGCTCACTCGCGCTCTTCGAGACGAGTTGATTCGTACAAAGTGGTTGCTACACCCGCAGAGACGAAGCGTGAAGAGTGACAGTTATCTCATCCTCAAGAGACAGATTTCTGAGAGAGATCCTTACGAGACGCTCAAGCTCGCGTGCGAGGCACTCATGGTTTCTGTCGACGCAAGCTTTCCTTACGACACGCTCGCAGTGACGAAAAATTTCATCTCGTCGCCGCACATTGACAAGGATGACGTCTCGTACCAATTCTCAATGTCTTTTGGTGAATTCTCCGGCGGCGGCGAATTATGCGTGGAGGCTCGAGATGGCAGCTCGAGATGGATGATTGACACGCGCGAGAAGATGGCTAAATTCGACGGTAGAAGCGTTCATTGGGTTCGAGGCTACGGAGGTGGCGATAGGTATTCGGTCGTCTGGTTTGTCAATCGCGACAGCAACGCGACTGAGCAAACGTTCGACGTTGATTTGTCATTTACCGACCAGAGCTCGTCGGTCGACGGCGGGCGAGGGAAACAAACGTCGTGTTGCGTCGTGCAGTAGGTTCTACTAGTTTTAGACTTAAAAATCTCTTATAGGTGCTATCATGGTAACTCCATCAATCACTCTCATCCCAATCCCGCCCGGCGCTCTTCTTCTTTGACTTACTCGCGCTGCTCCCACTCTTATCCTTCTTATCCTTCTTCTTACTCTTCTTCTTCTTATCCTTCTTTTCACTTCCCGAGAGCATCTCGCTCGAGCTCGCCGCCGTCTTCGCGAGCGCGAGGCCGAGTGGATCCTCCAACGTTTCGTAATCGTTTGGGCTCGCTGGCGTCGCGTCGAACGCGGCTGCCAATCTCTCCGGATCCAAATCCATGTTTGGCGATTTCGGCTCCTCTGCGCCATTCTTGCCAGCGCCATTCTTCTTTGGCTTTTCGTCAGACTTGCCGAAAAAAGGATCGTCTTTACTAATCTGTCGGATGAAGTGCGCCGGCGAGTCGGGATCAATCTCTGGCACGTTATCCTCGTCGTCTTCGTCGTCCCAACCGTCCATCTTCACTGCGACGTTGCGTTCTTCGTCTTCTTCCTCTTCCGAGTCCGCGGTGGATTCGTCCCCACCTTCATCGTCACTCAGCCAGTGTCCATCACCGCCTTTATTCTTCACCATGGCTTCAATGGCGACTTTGTCGTCGTCGGCAATGTCACGTCCACCGAACGCGGCACTCTCAACCCCACCCGGACCGAGGTGACTAAACTGCGGCGGCAACGGCGATGCGTCCGCGGCGGTGCTAGCTGAATTACCCGCGCCGTCCTTCGAGGTCGAACCGCCGAGCGTCGCGAATGTCTTGAGGTTGTTGGCCATTTCTTCAGAGAGTTGCGCGGGAGTCTTGCTCGCGATGTTTGAAACGGCTGACGCGGTTGAAGTGAGCGCCGCGCCGGCAACGGCGAGCGGAATCTGTCCGACAGTCATATTGCTAAGCTTGCTCCAGCTGAGCGAGCTCTCTTCGGCGTCCGCCTTGGCCTTTTTATCAGCCTCCTCCTTGGCCTTTGACTCTGCCGCGAGCTCCTCGGGCGTGGGTTGGTTGACGCCGAGCTTTGTCGTGTACGACTCGTACGACGCGTATTTGCACGCGTCCAACGCCTCCTGCGCTTGCACGATCGCCGTCGTGTTCAGCGTCAGGGCCTGCTCGAGAGACGCGCGCTTCAAGCACAAGAATGGAACGTGTAAAAACGTCGAAACCGAGCTCAAACCAAAGCAGTTGAGCAAGGAAATTTCGATAACCACCGGTTTGAACGGCCTCTCGCCGAAGGCATCCTCTACGCACGCTTCCGCCTCCTCCAAGCTCACGCCCCGCTTATCATCGGGATAATCCCTAAAATTTAAAACCATCGCCGACGGTATGTGCTTTGGCAGCTTCTCCAACTCCCGCATCGCGTAATCAAACGTCCACCGCTTGGACGGGTCCACCATGACGCAACACGCGTGCGCCCCTTGATACACATCCACCACCGTCGCATCCAACGGAAACGTGTGCCGCCCGCTCTCCGCCGTATCCACCTTTTTCGCCAGCGTCAAGCTCTCGCTCACCGTTCGTTTCGGCGCTCTATCCACGACGTCCCACACTTCCAACGCCACGTTATCCTCTGGACACGACTTTGCTCTCCACGCCACGTGCGCCGTCTTGATCTCCTTCGTCGGCGTATACTCCGCCACGAACGTCCCCCCTCGCAACCGCCGCAAAAGCGTCGATTTCCCCGTCGACGTGTCCCCGCGCACGACGAGTTTAAAGTTGTACGTCGCCCCGTTTCCATACTTTTTCGCGAATTCCGAATCCATGCGCGTGATTGCTCTCTTGCGGAATTCTTCCTCGCTCATCGTCGTCCCGTTCGTCGTCCCGTTCGTCGTCCCGTTCGTCGTCGCGTACGACGGGACGTACTGCGAGACGGTTTCCGACAGGCTCGTCCACCAATCCGTCGACGACATGACGGCGACGGCGCGGCAAACTATGAGGATTATCTTACACGCGCGCTGCGTGGATCTTCTGGCGAAATGAGTTTTAGATTTGGTTTCACTCATCGCGGCGACAGCGACGACGAACGGAGGGTGGTTTGACTGCTACCTAGTGGATCGATGTGAAACATTGCAAACCCAGCCGACGGTGCCGCCGGCGTCCTACTTTTTCCCGCCCGCCTTTTGCTTGGCCAATAACGGATTGGCGGCGACGAGCTTGGCTTCCTTTTGCTTGGCGCGCATCGCCGCCTTTTTTGCCTCTTCCGCGGCCACGGCGGCGGCACCGTCGGCGCCAGACGCGGCGAGCGCGGCGCGTTCAGCGTCTTTGCGCGCTTTTTTCTCTTGGAGAATCTTGGCGTCGCGTTCGGCGCGTTGCGCCGGGGTTAAGTTTTCAGTGTTGCCTTTGGAGGCATTCTTGGCGCTCTTTTTGGCGTTCTTCTCCTTGGAGAGCTCGCGGGAGAGTCCGCGCGCCATCTCGGGTCGGGGGTGGTTTCGTTCAGGTGTGTTTTACGTCGCGCGACGAGCGCGGCGAGCGCGGGGGGTGACGATCGCGCGTCGCGTTGTGACGAAACGGAGTGGATTAATCAAATCCTTCACCGTGAAGGCGTTCACTTTATCGGTGACCACACTATTCGACGACGGCGCGATGCGACGGGCGTGGACGCGGGCGGTGTTCGCATCGCGCGTGCGAACGTGCGATGCGTCGCTCGGGGGTTTACCCGTGGAGAACGCGCGAGAGGCTTCGGCTTGGGCGTGTGCGCGGTGCGTTTCGACGATGCAGAGAGAATACCGCCGAGGCGGTTTCGTCGAATTCGTCCCGATGACGCAGACGGCGACGATGGATTTCGCGAGGAGAGCGTCGTCGTCATCCACGGCGTGTTTTTCGTCGTCGTCGTCCGCGCCGTCGGGTTCGGAAGAGACGAGAGCGGGGGAGATGGCGGCGGAGTTGGAGGCGGATGAGACACTTCGAAGACGCGTGTTGACGGCGCTCGCGCAAAGCGGCGTCGTCCAGCGCGATTTCGACGCCGCGGATACGAACAATGACGGGGTTTTGGATAAGAGGGAGTTCATGCTCGCGCTGAGCGTGGACGAATCGGCGCCGAGCGTCGGTGGGAAGACGACGGCGGACAGCGGCGGAGACGCGACCATAACGTCCGCGCAAGCGCGAGCGTTAATGTTGAGTCAAGCCGTACCGTTCATCGGATTTGGGTTTTGCGACAACGCGGTGATGATTCTCGCCGGGGAAAGCATCGAGACGGCACTGGGTGTCGGTCTCGGGTTGAGCACCATGGCTTCGGCGGCGTTCGGGAACACTGTGAGCGACGTCGTCGGTATTGGTTTGAGTAGTAAAATTGAGTCGTTTGCTGAGCGGTTGGGTTTCCACGCCCCGGCGCTGAACAAGGCGCAGAGGATGTCGTCGGCGACGAGATGGGCCAAAGTCGCCGGGGCCACGGGCGGAGTGACGCTCGGGTGCGTGCTCGGGACGTTTCCGCTCTGGATGTTCTAGAATTCTTAGGTTGTTACAAATAAAAAGACAAAATCGTCCGCGTCTACGCCAAACCTCTCGCGAGACTAATCGCGGCGACTGTGGGCGCTAGCGTCGCGTTCGTTGATTTTCTATTGACGTCCAGCGACAGCGGTACGAAATTCATCGACACGGTGTCGTACTTGAACTGCCCGGCGATGAGATCTGGGCCGATGACGTCTGGTCCGTTTCCATAAATACGTTTGAGATTTGCAGACCCGTCTTCGACGGCGTACATGCCTCGCATCTTCCTCGGACCGACGTCGGCGAATCCCTTGAAGAGGATGACGACAGACGATTCGGAACACGCGTTCACGGCTGCGACGACGTCGCAATACGCTTCGCTGTCCGTCGGGCCGACGAGGAGACGAAGCGCGTTTCGGATGATGCGCTTGTTCGAGGGCGTTCGCGCCGGGACGTAGCACGCCGCCGTACCCCCGAAACTCTTCCGACGTTCCGGAGAAAGGTTTCGAGAGCCCGGCGAGAGGGATGACGTCAATCGACCGCGCCGTTCGGCGGCGCGTTGAAGATTGTGCCTTTCGTCGCGCTCTCCCAACCACGAGACGACGTCTTGGACTTGTTCGTCGTTTCGTCGATTTTCCGATCGCGGACGAGGGCTCGACGCCTCCCTCGATCCAGGATACCACTTTGGCATCGATTGCGTCGCCTTGGGTTCATCGAAAACGATGTCCCACCGCGCCGGCGCCCTGGGTGAAGAGCGCTCTTTGACCAGCGACAACTTTTTCGGCACGGCATCCGGCGTTCGGGTCAGCGTCTTTTTCATCCTCTCCGATCTCGGCGACGGCGACGCCGGGACCGCCGCGAGGTCGTTCACATCCAACTCCCTGAGCATGTCCGACACCCGCACGAAACCCACACCGGTTGGAGACTGTACTTTTGGAACGGGCGATTTTTCCAGCGCCGTCCAGTCTGACGTTAAATCCAACTCCCCGAGCGCGTCCTCGTCCGTCTCGTCACAGTTTTCATCCATCCAACCAGACGCCTCGAACGCCCCCATGAGATCCCTCGGCGCGGATGCGCATCCCTGATCCTCTTCCTCACCGCTCTCACTCCGAACCGGCGTCGATTTCTCGCTCAAACTCCTCCTCGACGCCGACGACTTCGGCGTCGCGTCTGAAAATCTCCTCGTCGGTTCCCCATCCTCTGTCCTCTCCAGTGAAAACGCCTGCACCCTTCGACACAAGTGTTCCGCGTAAATCTCCCTCAACACCCGCATCGCCCCGCGCGCGTCGCGTTCGCGCAAACACCGCGTCGCGAGCGACGCCGCGGACTCGAGACCTTCATTCGACAGCTCGGTTTGCAGATTTAAAATCCAATCAACATCATCATCGTCGTCGTCGTCGCCGCCATCGCCGCGCGACGCATCCCCGGTGAGCGCGACGCGCGCGCACAGACACATGGCGCGTCCATCATAAAACGCCGGCGACGTCTCGCCGTCGACGGAGATTCCAGAGAGCCGCGAGAGCCACTCCAAGAGGACGTTCGACGGCATAGCGCGACGCGCACTGAAGCGATAATCCAAAGTCGAAATTCAAACCAACCATCATGTCGGTCGCGGCGACGTCGACGACGCGGATCGCGCGCGCGCATCGGATGGGAGAAAATTCTCCGCGCGCGCGCACGTCGAGAAACCGACGCGGGACGACGGTCATACCGCGCGTCGGTGGTGGATTTGGCATCGGCGGTGACGATTCGAGAACAGTCACGAGCGCGCTCAAGGAGTGGGCCGCGATGGTTGCCGCGATTCGATCCGGCGCGCAGTGCGTGCTCGTGCGCAAAGGCGGCGTCGAAGATGGCGGGTTTGACATTCGCGATGACGCGTTCGCGTTTTTCCCGACGAATTGGCACGCGAACGAGACGGATGTTTCGGAAAAGGAGGCTTCGCGGTTTGCGCGCGCGCGCGCTGGGAGCATGAAGGATGGAGAGAGCGTGTCGCTCTCCGTCGTCGCGCGCGTCACCGGGGCGTGGACGGTGGATGGGAGCAAAGGGCGCGAGCTTTTGTCTGCGCTCGAGGCGCGGCACTGGTGTTGGAGCGCGGACGTGTGTGAGAAACGCGTCAAGTGGAACGCGTCGCAACCTTTAACCGTCGTCGAGGTGCGCGCGTACGAAGCGAGCAATCCGACGTCTCTCAGGCCGGATACCGAGCGGTTCGGTGGGTGTAAATCGTGGGTGGACATCGATCCGTGGACTCCAAAGGTGTGGCCGTGTCTCAACGACGCTGAGTTTGCGGAAATGTCGACAAAACTTCGTGATGATCTCAAGGCGTTGGGCGCCGTGGATCTTCGCTGACTGGACGCTGACGAGGACGTAAAAGGCGCGTGGTAGCCGAAGCGCAAGCGGTTTCTTTCGCGACGTCGTCGCGTTGACGGATGAAACGGCGGCGTCGGCGAGTGTAAGAATCTATTTACCTTTGGATTTCAAATCATGTAGGCTATGTGTATCAATTTTACCAGTACGATGTTGTAAAAGCACGCAAGAAGATGTTAACGCTTTTGAAAAATCGTCGTCGTCCGCGTGCGCAAAGCGTTGTTCGCGCAGACGCGCCAAATGGTGATTGTGAATAATCTCATCTGAACTCATCTTCGAGCGCTCTGAACGCGGAAACCAAATCGCGTTCGAGCTCTTCAAACTTGGCCAAAATGGCGGCTTCGCCGTCGGAAGGATCTTCAAACTTCATGCTCGCGATGCGGTACATGATTTCGCTCATGCGCGCGCGAATGACGTTAAAGGTAATCTTCGGTCCGTCGTTCGTCGTCGCCGCGCGCTCGACCGCCGCCGTGGCGAGGGTGTGGAAACGAATCATGTTTCTCAACATCCCGACGGATTTGTAAAACGGACAGTACTTGTCGTACGGCGTGAAGGAGTTTTGCTGCAAGAAGTCCTCCTTCAAAAATTTCGCCGTCTCGAGCGTCACCTTGTCCGTTTCGGCGAGGGAATCCTTACCGACGAGCTGAACAATCTCGTTGAGTTCGTCCTCCTTTTGCAAGACCTCGCGAGCGACGACGCGGAGCTGGACAAACTCTGGATCAGTGCGCTCGTAAAACGGTTCGAGGGCGTTGTTGTACTTGGAGTACGAGATGAGCCAGTTGACGGATGGAAAGTGCTTGCGTTGCGCGAGCTTTTTATCCAATCCCCAGAACACTTGGACGATACCGAGCGTCGCAGAGGTTACGGGATCGGAGAAATCACCCCCCGGAGGCGATACAGCACCGACGATGGTGACGGAACCCTCGCGGTTCGGGCTACCGAGGCATCGCACGCGGCCGGCGCGCTCGTAAAAGGAGGCGAGACGCGCGCCCAAGTACGCTGGGTAGCCGCTATCGGCGGGCATCTCCGCGAGACGACCGGAAATTTCCCGCAACGCTTCGGCCCAGCGAGAGGTAGAATCAGCCATCATAGAGAAGTTGTATCCCTGATCGCGGAAGTACTCGGCGAGGGTGATGCCTGTGTAAATGGAAGCTTCTCTCGCCGCAACGGGCATGTTGGACGTGTTCGCCACCAGAGTGGTACGCTTCATGATGGACTCTTCTTGGCCGTTCGGAAGCGTCATCGTGAGCTCTGGGAAATCATACAGCACCTCCGCCATCTCGTTCCCGCGCTCGCCGCATCCGACGTAAATGATACCGTCAGAGTTGGAATACTTGGATAACGCCTGAGAGATAACCGTCTTGCCGCATCCGAACGCCCCAGGAATCGCACACGTCCCACCGCGAACGCTCGGAAACATGACATCCAACACTCTCTGTCCCGTGAGCAACGGGTGATCCGCCGCGAGCTTCTCCGCCACCGGTCTCGGCGCTCTCACCGGCCACTGTTGCTTCATCGTAAACTCCTTGACGACGCCTCCAAACTCGAGCTCGATCACCTTCTCCCCAATGGCGTAATCCCCATCCGGCGCCACGTACGTCACGCGTCCTTTCGCGTTCGGCGGCACCATAATCCTGTGTTCAATCAAAGTGTTCTCTTGCACTACCCCAAAAACGTCCCCACCGCTAACGTGATCGCCAACCTTCAACCCGGTTCCGCTCGATTGAAACGCCCACATCCTCTTTTCATCCAACGCCGGCACGTTGACCCCCCGAGGAATGAAACAGTCCCCGCACATGTCCGCAATCGTCGTCAACGGTCGCTGAATCCCATCAAAAATATTCTCCAGCGCCCCGGGTCCGAGATCCACGCTCAACGGCTGTCCTGTGCGCGTCACCGGGTCCCCCACGGCTAACCCGCTCGTTTCCTCGTAGCACTGAATCGTCGCCGTGTCTCGCTCCAAACGAATAATCTCCCCGATGAGATTCTCCCCACCGACGCGGACGAGCTCATACATCGCCGCGCCGTACATGTTATCCGCGACGACCACCGGACCGGAGACTTTTTTCACGCGTCCGAGCGCGGATTCGCTTTCATTCTTCCCAGTCATGTTGGCGAGCGCTCTTGAGTGAATCTAATCTGATCGTCGGTCCGTCTGGTGCGCTTCGCTCGAAACCCTCGATGCGTATCGCGCCGATGCGTTCGTCCCTCCCACGCGCGCGCGCTGTGTCTGTGGCCTTACGGTCGATCGCGCGGCTGAGTGACGCGTAGAGTGGATGAGAGTGATGGATCTCAGAGCGACAACAACGAGAACAAAGCGAAGCCCGCTCGGATTGAAGTTGACACGCTACCGCTGTACACGTCTATGTTACACCCGTTACATCGGGAACTAATACTAGAAGATGTTTGCGCGGGACGCGAGCGGGAAGATGGGACGAATGAGCTCGTCGTCGTCGTCGTCGACGACGTCGTCGTCGTCGGATTCGGATTTGGTATCCAAAGCGCGCGGACGCTTTCGAGCGAGCGACGGTTTGGATGACGGTAACGACGACGGATTCGTTGACGGTTGGTTCGTCAGAGCGTGTCGGATGTTGATGTTAATGAGGTCGTCATCGTCCATCGTTTGCGTGTTTTCATCGTCTTCGGACTCGGAGAGCGGCTTTATCGGGGCGGCTTTACGTCGAGCCGCGGCTTCGGCGGCGAGCGCGCGATTTCTCGCGCGTTGCGTCGCCTGCGCCTTTGTTTTCTTTCTGTGACACACGACGCAGAGAGTTTGGCAGTTTTCCACCGTGCACATGCCACCGCCTTCAAAGACGGCAATCTTGTGATCGCATTCCCAGGCGTGTCCTTTAGCTGCGGTGCGGGCGAGCCTGGTGAGCAACGTCCGATTTCCTCGTGCGCCGAAATTCGGCGACGTCTTCAAAATCTCAGCCGCACGCTTCGATCTCGATTTGAAAATGCTTATCTGGCGCACGAGGGCGTTGCAGTCGAGATTACACTCGACGCAAACGCCGCGCTCTCGTTTCTCGAGCTCGCGACGAAGACTCGTGGCGTTCTTCATCTGATTGTGCTCCTCGTAGCACGTACGTTGGCAGAACAAATCAACGCTTCTCAACTCTTCCTCTCTCATTCTGGGTAGTTCACCCATGCATCTGACGCAGAGAAATTTGAGTTTGCCAGTGTCAGCATCGATGACTGACGGTGCGGAGACTTCGTGCTCGAAACGCCCATCCTTGACTGGGATTACCTTCCATTCGTAGCCCTTGGGCAAAGCCTTGAGCGCGGACCCGTGTCGAGTCGTTGAGCCAGTGGCGGCATTACTCACGTGCGCACCGTTGCGAAGAGACTCGGCGAGATCGTTGAGTTCGTGCGCTTTACACGGTTGTTGTCGAGCCAGAATGAGGTTGCGATCTCTCGCTAACATGGCGTTCCATGTGTCGGAAAACGTCATGGCGGCGTCAAAGGCTCGTCGATCAGTGCGCAATGGCTCTGGTAGCGTTTGCATCTGCTTCTCAGAGACGCTCGCCCGGACGAGCTGGGAGCGGCTGACGCTCGCCCCGAGTGGTTTACGACCTTCGAGTCCATCGGGGCCGTACAAATGCAATCGACCACTGACTGCGCTCACTTCAAACCACAGAGGATGGTTGTCAATTTCAGGCGACGGTTTGCGCGTTTGCGGCGAAACGGACGCAGCCTTGCTTGGTATTGGCTTTGGCTTGCCCGTATTCGCCGTTGGTTCAAGTTTGAGGCCTGTTCCGTAGGCATCAACGTCTAAACCATTCCTCGAATCGTCCCCATCCAAGGCTTCTCGGCACAGATTTAACGAACGTTCCAGTCTGTTCCATCGATCCTCGTCGTGCGAGCACCCGCCGCCTCTCGCGCACAGAAAGTATACATTCACGCCGCTCTCGTTACCGCGCCTGTGCGCGCGGTCTTCCGCCTGTTCGAGAAGAGATGCGTCATCGGGAAGTTCGGCGAAGACGACGCACGACGCGGTCGAAAAGTCCAAACCGACACCCGCCGCTTTGACGGAGAGCAGTGCGATGCGCACTCCCACAACGCCGCGATCGTCCAATGCCGCGCCTTCCCGAAACTTGTCCACGAGTGGTTTACGTTCATCCGCGGGAGTGGCCCCATCGATGCGAATGTACGAACCCCTATCGTTGTTCTTAATCACGAGACAAACTTGGCGTTCGAGCTCATCCAGGACGCCTTGGTGATGCGCGAAGATGACGATTTGCATCGAGTCGTCCTCGAGCAAACCACACTTTAACCACTCCACGATGGGTGTCACCTTGAGCAATCCCACGATTTGCGAAGCACTCACGCTCATGCCTTTTTCGAGAGAAAGAATCTTTTTGCTCAAAACGTACTCGGCGCCCTCCTCTTCATCATCCTCTAAAATGTTTGCTTCGTCGTCAATGCTGTCGTACTGCATGTCGTCTCTCGGCTTTTTCGAAGCCTTTGCAATCTTTGACCAGAGCTTCACGCCGCCGACGTTTGACACAGCCTCGCTAATATCGATCGGCACCACTTGTCTACGCTTCGGCGGTAAATCACCCATGACGTCGCGTTTCAATCGACGAATCATCATGGTGTGCGATAGCAAGAGGCGCAGCTCGAGCAGACGCGAACCGCCCGTCACGTCCGATCTTCCATTCTCGAATCGCATGTCGCAGTAATTATCGGCAAACTCCCATTTATCCCCAAGCATGCCCGGACGAAGCGCCTCGACTTGGCGGTACATGTCGAATGGCTTGGTCAACGACGGCGTGCCGGTGGTGAGCACCGCATAACGAGCGTTCCGAACCAAATCGAACGCCGCTTGCGTCATCTTCGTCTCATCCTTTCCAAACTTTTGGTTCGTGTGCATCATGTGACTTTCATCCGCGATGACGCATCCCCACCTGACCGCTTTGAATTCAGGCAACAGCGGAGTCAACATGTGGTACGAAGTCACGACGACGCGCCTTCCACCCTTCCAACCGCCTTTACACTCTGCCGCTAATTTCTCCAACATAAACTTATCACTGCTCCCAAAAATGACGCTCAACAACCTCGGCGTGAGATCCGTCATCCATCTCTCCAGCTCATCTGCCCACACGTACCGCATCGACGCCGGAACGACGCACAAAAGTGGTCCCTCGTCTCGATATGCGTCCGCCACGGCGATGGCTTGCAACGTCTTCCCTACCCCCATCTGATCCGCTATCAGCGCACGTCCGTTTCTCTCCAGCGCGAATCGAACGCCTTGCTCTTGAAACGGATACAACGCTTTCCTAATACCCGGCGTGATGCTCTCAAACCTCTTCGCCGCGCTCTTCTCGATTCCGCTCGGCGTCGATTTCGTCCGTCCGCAGTATCCCGGCGGCGCGCTCAAAAACTCCGCCGTCCTCCTCGGCACCGCCCCGGCGTACCGCACGCGCCGTCCATCGTTCGACCTCGTCTTCAAGAACGCATCCACGCCGTACAACGCCTCTTGCACTCGTCTCAGCGCGTGCATTGGAATATCCCAAGCCGCCGCCGCGTCCTCCGCCGGCGTCGCCGGTTCTGCGTCCGACCGCGAAATCTTCCCACCCCCGAACGCCTCGCGCGAGAAATTCTCGTATCGCTCCCTCGAGCACGATAAGCGGCACTTTTTTGCGTCAATCACATCCATCCACACGTGTGGTTTCGTCCCGCGCGCCGATGCGAGCGACGTTGAAGCGCCGCTTTGGTCGTTACGAAGATCAAACATCCTGGCTGCGGATGTCGGCCTCGTCGTCGTCGTCTGTGCGTCGTCGTGGCTTTCGAGACTCGTCCGCCGCGCCGCGACGACGTCGTTGATATCTATCGCCGCGATTTCGTCGTCGTCCGGGCCGTCGGACCACATGACGACGACGACGTCGACGACGACGGCGGCGCGGTGTGAGGTAATTTCAAAAGCTGGCACCTTTGCGCTTCATTAAAACAACAACAACATCTTTTCTACGGCGCGCATCGTGGCTACCTCGGGCGAATCGCCGCCTTGGTCGCGGCGAAACGGTTGCGGAGAAAGTCCCCGAACGCGTCGGTGCGCTCGCCGACGGCGGGAAGGGCGGTGATGCGCTCGGCGACGCGTCGAGCGCGATTCGCTAAATCGGACGACGCTTCGTCGGCATCCGTTTGTTCGGCTTGGAAATCAGCCACGGCGGTGGAATCGTCCGGGCGGGATCGGTCGCGCATGCGCGTGGCATCTCTGACGTCGTCAAAGTCTACGAGAGCGAATGAGGCGTCGGATTCGTCGTCGAGTTCGCGAGGGAGGATTTGTCGACAAATCGGACACGTCATGCTGACGCGACACCATCGAGCGTGACACTCCTCGCAAAAAGCGTGGCCGCAGTTGACCACCACCTCGAGTTTGTTGTCCATGCATATCGAACATTCCTCTGAATCGTCGTCGTTGTCGCCGATGGATGACGCCGCCGCGTTTTGCGTAGCCGTCGTCACGGAGGAAGAAGTTGCGCGATTTGCCGCTCGTCGCTCCGCGTCGGCGTCCACCGCGAGTTGCTGAATCATCGGCGCCAACGCCGAATAAAACCCTTCTAAACTCGCCCGTCGCACGACGTGCACGAGCTCATAGTCCGCATCATCCTCGTCGTCGTCATCCGCGTCCTCTTCTATTTCCACTCTCGTCGTCGTCGCCGGACGCCGTTCGCGCGAGTACCCGAAACTCCTTCGTCTCCATCCCGCATCCTCCTCGTTTTCCTCCCCATCCCCGCGCCGATCGACTCGAACCTCCTCGAAATCGATCCCACACTCCGCCGTCATCGCCCTCGCCCAAGCGGGAACCACCATGCGCCCGCCCACGGACGCTCTCGCGACGCCTCGTTCTCTATAACTCAACGTCGCCCGCCACCTCCATCCTACTCTCCCTCCCGGCGCGCACCCTCGACGCGTCGTCTCCTCCTTTGCCAGACGCATCAACGCCGCGTTGACGCTCGCGATGTCCGCGAGCGCGTCCGAGAGGTCCCGAGACGTCGCGAACGCCGAGCGCGTGCGAGATGCGAAACGTCGAAAGAATCGACGCATTTTTCGTTCCGTCGCATCGTACTCGCGCGCGATTCTATCGCCGTATTGATCGACGAACGCGCGGGCGAAGACAATGCCGTAGACAATCAGTACCGGGTCGACGTTCATGACGGGCGAACGAACGGACAGCGCGTGGCGATCGATCCACTCGAGCGGACGTCACAACGCGACGCGTGGCCACTTGTGCGGACGAAATGGTCGTTACCACCCCAACCTCGATGTGCGTCGTCGCGACGCGCGTCTCGACGCGTTCGGCGCGCGCACCGCGTCGAGAGTATTTCTCTGTAAACCCTCGTCGCCGTTCGGGCGCCCGAGCGACGTCGGACGACGGTGGGAACGGCGTGAATGATGATTCGGCTTCGTGGGAAGCGCTGCAGCAAGTGTATCTGTTGGTGTTTGACCTCGATACCCCGCGTGAAGCGATATTCACGACGTCTGCGCGGTCTTCGGACGTCGCGACGAATGCGTTCGTGGTGTTTGAATCGATGGAGGAGGCGCTGCGGTGCGCGATGCGGGTGTCAGAGGTCGCGAGGGACATGCCGGCTGTGGACTCGGCGCCGCCGGCGGCGGTGCGGTTGTTGTGCGCGGCGAGCGGGTACGAGGTAGAGTTCGTTCGCGCGGGCGCCGGGGACGGGTTTGAGGTGCCAGATGTGATTATGGATGAAGGGGAAACCTTGGATGCGGACGTGGACGCGGATGGGGCGTTGGCGATGAGCGCGGCGGATTTAGAGGTGTATTTGGGCGGGCGGCCGACGAGCGCGACTAATAACGAAATCATTGAGGAAGAAGAGGACCCAGCGCGCGTCGATGAGGCGAGAACGGTCGCGGCGAGAGCCGTTCGCGATGCACTTCGCGCGCCAGTGACGCGCGTACGCGACGCGACGAGAGAAACCGCGGGATTAGCTCGCGCAGGCGCGCGCGTGTACGTTGGTCGAGCCAAAAGCGCCGTGGCTCGTTTATTAGCGAGCGCCGCCAATCGCGCCGCTAATCGCGCCGCCACTGACAACGATGACGCGTGACGCGGAGCTCTGATCTCTCTACATTTGTAACGATACCATCATTGAGCGTGTATTCTAAACCAGCAGCCGAGAGAATGATGTTTTCTTCTACGTGGACCGTCGCGTCGCGTCGTAACAAGATGCATAGTCATCGATCTAAACATCCTCAGATGCCGACGATGGGACGCCCGACCCGCGCGATCGCGCTGCTCGCGCTCGTCATCACCGTCGCGTCGTCGTCAACGTTCGCGGTGACTCCATCGCACGCGGTTCGGGTGATTAAACCATCGCGCGCGCCGAGCGTGGCGGGACCGACGGGTGATGTCAAACCACTCACGACGGATGATTTCGATGACGTCGCGCTCGCCACGTCACCATCCACGGGTAAAGCGGTCGACAATGTCATCGTGGAGTTTTACATGCCGTGGTGCGGGCACTGTCAGCACTTTGCGCCCGAGTATGCGAAAGCGGCGGAGGCGATTCGCGACGGAGTGGCGGCATTTGCGGTGGATTGCGTGGAAAATGGAGCGTTGTGTTCGACGTTCGGGGCGAGGTCTTTCCCGTACGTGTTGATGGGAACACCACGGGCGTTCGTGGGGCGAGACAAGGAGGCGTTGAAGGCGTACCCGAGGGATCGGAAGCACAAGGCGGTGAGCGTGGTGAAGTGGGTGGACGAGACGTTGGGCACGCGGTTCGCGGACGGACGCGTCGGAGAGCAAATCGCGCTCGAAGGAAGACGTTCGGACGAGCGCGCGATGATTGCTGGACAGAAAAGCACTGGAAACGTCGGGCAGGCGCCGGGGTCGTCGGTGAATTTGGCGAAGACAGCGCACTTGGCGGATTTGGAGCGCGCGACGACGGAGATGTACGCGCAGATGACCTCAGAAGCCGTGTTCGTCGCGAGCGCGGAAGCTAGGGACGCGTTCATTGGGTTTTTAAATTTGGCAGCCAAGGCGCACCCTATCGAAACGTGTCATCGCGGGTTGACAAACGTTTTGAATTCCATCGATGAGCGTTGGCCGGCCAACGGCCGCAACACGACGGGCGAAATTAGAGCAGCCATTTCGCTCGATGTGCGCGTGTGTGGCGCGGCGCGCGGAGACGACATTACCATTGTACCGAAATGGGTGGAATGTGCCGGTAGCGTTGAGGGTCTGCGCGGTTACACATGCGGCGTGTGGACGCTTTTGCACGCGCTCGCCGCTCGAGTGCCAGGCGTGGTGGATTTATCCAACGCCGATTTCATCTTGGCCATTGAAGGGTGGGTGCGCCATTTTTTCCCGTGTGAGGAGTGCAGATCACACTTTTTGTCGATGATTGCCTCGAAAGAGCAGGGATTTGACGACTACACGGGCAGAGCTGACGGGGCATCGATGTGGCTATGGAAGGCGCACAATGTGGTGAACAGCCGGCTCGCACGAGAGGAATCCGAGGAGGCAACACTGGACGTTCGCGCGGGAGGCGTGCGCGGTAAACACGATCCGCAGCACCCAAAGATACAGTTCCCACCCGCGAGCCTCTGTCCGCAGTGCTACGAAGCTGTGAGCGGCGGCGAAGACGGTTGGAACGAGATTCACGTCTCGGAATTTCTGACGACGTACTACCTCGGCGGGGGCGCGCGACATATGCCAGATTTAAAGGCGGCGACCAAGCACGCCGAATTCTTAGAACCCTTCGTTGATGCTTCGAGTAGCACGCATCGCGGTGATTCATTCCTCCGAAAGGCGTTGAACTCTGGAGACGACATAATTACGTTTTACGACGTCTTCGCCATGAGCGCGCGCTTCTTCTTCATGTTTGCGTTCATCATAGTCATGGCGGTCAAAGCGGACGTGATGGCGCTCTTTCACAACCGGAAGAGAACGCGTAAAGCGCGGAGCCCGCAAGTCGCGGCGAGAATGCACTTCCCCGTAGACGACGACAAGGACGCGTAGAGCGTTTGCTCGATCGACTTTGTTCGACTATTTTAGCTACAGTAGATTTACAGATTTAACTAGAGCCGCGGCTACGATGGAAAAACCGTGCATCAAGGTTTTCGTCAAAAGAAAGACGACATCCTCCGTCTTCCCTCACTGCGTCGGATACCCGTCTCGCATCACGTCGATGGATTTACACGCCTCTTGAATCACTATGGACCTATTCGTCTCCACCACCTGTCCGCACATCACCATCTCCTCCAGCATGCAATACACCTTATCCAGATGCATCATGATGTCCAACTCACACACGTTTCCAAAGTGTCGATCCAATGTTTCGACGACGCAGTGCACAAACTCCAACATGGCTAATTCGTTCTCCTCTTCGTCTGCGCCGACGACGAAGAACAACGAGGCGTACCGTCTATAGATCACCTTATACTCCCGGTGTTCAACGAACGAGCACTGCTTATCCCCGCGCGTGAGACACCGACGAACAATCTCCCCTTCGAGTTGTCTCCGGTGTTCCGCATCGAGTTCAGACTCAAAGTACTGCGCCAACCGCGTTTGTCCTTGCTTGTTCACGAGCAACAGAAATCTGTTAAAAATCAATCCGTCAAGCAATCGTTGCGCGCATCGAGCGTCAGTCCACGTGCTTCGCATCGCGCGCGACTCGAACGGGCATCGCAGTCACCGCCATCGTAACCTCTCTCACCCACGCGTCGTTCGTTCGCGCACCTTATCCCCATGACGACGCGTTGACGTCAAAGTCCAATCCGTGTGAATCAATGGCGTCTCGAACTGGACGAATGTGACTCGCCACATCGTCAAAACCACGCGCGCGCATCACCCATCCATGACGCGCGACGCCGCCGATCTCGCGGGCGAACCGCGCGAACCGACCGCGGTGTCATCCTTCGTCGACGCGGAGACGAGTAAACCGCGCGTGCGGGTGCACGTGTACGATTTAAACGCAGACTTCAACCAGTACTCGTACCCGCTAGGAGTGGGTGGCATCTTCCACTCGGGTTGTGAGATTGAATCCTTCGGTCGCGAGTACGCGTTCGGGTACCACGACGAAGCCGGGGAGACGGGGGTGTTTGACATTGATCCGCGGACGGCGCCGCCGCCGGCGAAATTTCGGGAGACGATTGAGATGGGGGAGTGTAAGCTGTCGCGGGAGGAGACGCTCGAGGCGTTGGACGCGTTGCGTCGCGAGTTTACGGGACCGTCGTACGATTTGTTGAAGCGGAATTGTAATTCCTTCACCGAGGCGCTCGTGGAGAGACTCACAGGGAAGACGATTCCGGGGTATATAAATCGGTTGGCGACGATAGGGTCGGTGGCGCACGACTACGCGCCGTGCATCTTGCCGAGGAGCATAGTGGGAGACGTGCGGACGCTTCCTGGAGATGCCAAGTCGCTCGAGGAGAGGCGAGAGGAGGAAACGGAAGCAGGCGGGAAGGATTCGGAACAAGTGCAGTTGTTGGCTTGTCCCGTCGAGGAGATGAAGTAGAATGAATTCGTTTTGCGCCGAGTAGAAAGTAACGTAGCAAACGTCGGCGTGTTGACATTGCAACCTAGTCTAATGTACCCATCTAGTTTTCGCTCGCTCGCTCGCTCTCGTCATCGTCGCCGTCCTCCTCCTCATCGTATTCCTCGTCGTCGTCATCATCTTCACCCACCACATCTTCGTCCTCGTCCTCGACGACGACGACTTCGCTCTCCTTCGGAACGTTCGGATCCTCAAAGTCTGTAAACGGAATGTACGAAGTGCGCGAAATCGGACAGTCGTACACGCTATTCGACTCCTTTGCAAACCTGTGCATGAGCGTGCCGAGAACGCGCATCAACGCTTTCCCGATACACGCGCTCGCCTGCGTGTAATGCACCTTGGTTTCGAATATCAAGTCGATCCCATCCTTCACCTCGTCGCCGTGTATGGACACCATGCGAAACTCTTGAAGAGTCGCGCACAGCTTGCCGCCCAAGTCTTCGTCTGAAATCTCCTGAAGCGCCTTGTGCGAGCGCTCGAGCATGATGGCGACGCGTTGCGCCGCGGCGACGGCATCCACGCCGACGATTTCACTGAGCGCGAGTCGCACTTGAACGCGCTGATCCGATCGTGTGAGTCGCTCAATGTATTCCCGCATCGATTGCGCCAGAGTGCGCACGCCGTTTGGTCTTCCGTTCACCTCTGCCAGTCTCCGCGTGAGTTGATGCGGTCGCTCTGGCGCCGGTTTCAGCCCAATCTGCCAGAGCAA
>JACLAB010014236.1_pt1 | contig 59344 bp, 34 predicted proteins | sample 8027921 | NCBI WGS metagenome assembly JACLAB01 (sample SAMN15725117, study PRJNA655200) | protist metagenome | isolation source: fluorescence activated cell sorting (FACS) single amplified genomes of... | place: USA: West Boothbay Harbor, Gulf of Maine | collected 2000-07-19 | reverse complement strand
GATTCAATGCGAATCACCCATGTCTACATGAGACGTACCTTGTTGGCTTCCACTCGCTTATCCTATTCGAAAATAATCAATTCATCATCCACACGAGTCGCAGTGTTCTCACCTTTGGCAACGGTGGTAGTTTTTTTGCCAAGAAAAGCAGTTGTTTGTAACGAAGCATCGGGTCTGGAACCTAGTTCAAGTTATCAAAACGGTACACACATGCCACCTTTCAGGCGTACCATACTGAACGACCTCATTAGCTTTGTCAGGGTTGGTGGATATAGATCTTCCCCCCCCGTGGCTCGTGACACCAAGGTGCTTTTCCGATTCCTTATTTTTTCGCACTTCGCACCGGGCCGGGACTTCCCCAGAAATAAAGAGCTCACTCTATGGCCGAACGTGACATGCGATGACATGCGCGTGTTTCCCTGTGACCACGTATACGAGCGTTGATAGACTGCAGTCTAGCGCCAGAGAAGGTACGTCTCGCGCTCGACGGCGTATGATAAAGCAATCAGGGGCTTTCATAAATATTTCTGCCTATAGATTTTCATATAGTATACATAATTACGCTTTATCTCTCCTAGCTATATCAAAAATATTTTGACGATCCGCTGAATCATGATTTCACTTGAACTATAAGACAACGAAACGACGTATATACGTCGTTATATGAGCTAGATACGCCAAGTACATTTGGTATACAACGCTGCAGCGGAGCCGCCACGCGATCGCACGAGACCTCGTGCGGCCGCCGAGTTCGACCACATCAACGCACGAGTAGACGTTGAAGTAGCTGATACTTTTGACCGCGAACGAATTTGCGTGGACACGAACGATATGGTGCGTCGCTGATACGATACTCCGCGTCAAGTGGCTGCCTTCGAGCCCGCGAAAGACCTCTCCCCGGATAGGTCGGACGCAACAGATGGTTTTCGTCGCGCCTTACTGACGAATTCACGCTGGTTTCCACGTCCATAGTCGAGCAAATTTTGGGGTACTGATTCCGATTCTAGCGGAACGAGCGAAGACGATTCGGAAACTTCTTCTGACTCTTCTTCTTCCTCTTCTTCTTCTTCTTCTTCTTCTTTGTCATCCTCTGAGTCACAAGACAGTTTTAAAGGAGCTTCAAAGTATGTATACAATACAAATCAGTCTTATCAACGTATACTGATCTCGCTTCGTCCAGATACTTGCAGGATGATAGCTCCGACAGCTCTGAGGACGACAGAAGGGTGATTCAAAGCGCCAAGGTATCGTGTTTTCTCTCGACTTGACGTCAGCGACTAAACACTTCTTTTGCAGGAGCGTAGACACGCAGAAATCAGAGCAACAGTTTCTCAAGTTTTGAACGATGCAAACAGCAACGAATGGGGATCTCTGGTCAAATCATTTGAGAAGCTCATCAAGCAAGTTGAGAAGCACTATGCGACGCCCGAGCGCATTTCAACTTTTGTCAAACGTGCTTTAAAGCAGATTACCGGCACCGTTGAATCTGCGTATGCGGACAAAGAACATCGGCAGAGCTTGTCGACCACGGGCTCGAAAGCGTTGTCAGCCCTTAGACAGCGAATTGGCAAATACGTCAAGGCAAACGAGTTGGATTTAGATGCCGCCTCCGATAGCGATTCTGCAACTGATGAAGGGTTCGGCGCGGAGAACGTGGCTCTGAACGCAGGATTAGAACCAGATAAGAAAGACAAAAACTACCTACTCTACGCAGACAAGAAGGAAGTAACGTTTGAAATGATCGATGAAAAGTTGAAAGATGTGACCGCGTCGCGGGGCAAAAAAAGTACGGATCGTCAAGTTGTCGTGAAGCACTTGACCTATATTGCAACTCTTGCGAAATGCCCAGCACAAGAAGTCGAAATATTGCTCCATATTATAAGTGCGCAGTTTGACATGACTGGTAGCATGTCTTCACACATGCCAATATTAACATGGAGAAGTTGTGTCGCAAATATTCTTAGACTTTTGCTACTTCTCCAAGCCAACAAGCACATTGAACTCATTGAGAAAGGAGAACCATCCGTGCGCCCAGACAAGGATGAGCTATTAGGTGGTTCGCCGGTTCAACTAGCAGGCTCTCTATGCGCTTTCACAGAGAGATTGGACGATGAGTATGTGAAGTCATTACAAAATATTGATCCCCACACGAAGGAGTATGTCTCACGACTGCAAGATGAATGCTTCTTGTTGATGTTGATACACGAAATCCTGGGCCACTACTTGCGACAGAACGACTGTGAAAATCGAGTAAAACTCTCTCTCCGGCTTTTGGCTCGTCTTCACTGCAAGAACGCAACGTCGTATGATGCGATGAGACGTTTTGCAAACGATCGGGTCGATCACATAACCGCTACATCCTTAGAAGCTGACGAGTTGCGAGCAGATGTGCAAGTGTCGAATATGGAAGCTTTCTTTGCCAAGGACCTCACCGAAACTTTGATAACTGATGTAAGTGCATGGTTTCCACAAGGTTTCATATTCCCAGCAGATACGCTTGACATTACGATGCGCAACTTGACAGAATATGTATACGCTTCGGGAGATCAGCGATCAAAAGTTAGGGCTATCCTTTACGACACGTTTCACAAGTCCACGTGTGGAGACTTTCGTGGGGCGAGGGAGCAACTGTTGATGTCTCATCTTCAGGAGAGTATACATTACATGGATATCGACACGCAAGTGCTGTTCAATCGATGCATGGCGCAGATTGGTCTCCATGCTTTCCAGCACGGCTCGTTTAGTACCGCAAAGACATGTTTGGCCGAGTTACTGTCAAGTGGTAAAGTCCGAGAGCTCCTCGCGCAGGGTTTTTCTCCAGGACGATACTCGACTGAACGCAACTTTGAACAAGAAAAATTAGAACGAAGGCGTCAAGTTCCTTTTCACACTCAAATCAACGTGGATTTATTAGAAAGTATTTATTTGGTATCAAGCATGCTCACAGATACACACATCATGTTCAACAAGAACAAGCAGCCTCGTATGCTGAACCGCACATACCTCCGACTGATCGAAACGTTTGATAAGCAAACATTCAGTGGACCTCCAGAAGGGATAAAAGATACAGTTATGTGCGCAGCGAAACATCTTATCGAAGGAGACTGGCAGACAGCATCGAACTACGTAACAGAAATGCCATGCTGGCCTCTATTACCTGGATCTGAAGAAACACGCAAATTCGTACTCGATCTCGTGGTCGTTGAGCTGAAGCGAGAAGCTTTGCGAACGTATGTATTCCAGCGAGCTTCGCACTACGAGAGTATTTCCATTGACACATTGAGCTCCATGTTCAACATGAGTACTGAGTCAGTCCAAGCAAGTATCAACACATTACTCTCTGCAGGACTTGCCGGTTCCTGCGATGCCCCAACATCTAGCTTCGCGGTACACGCCATTGGGCCGACAGACCTCCAAATAGCCGTCACGGCGTATGCAGAAAGTTTGACGGTGTTATTGGACGCAAATGAACGTTCACTAGGGAATCGAATTGAATCGGAAAGCACTATTCCACTGGATGACGAAGACTTGCACTGGAGACAGCGTGACTCACGCTCACATCGATACGATGAGCGTGACGAATCAAAACCAAAGGCTTCACGATCCAAACTCATGGCTCGTGGCGCTAAGAATGCTACAATTGGTATCAATAGACTTTCCAAGGGGCGGAAGCAAGAAGTCCGTGATAAAACAACCAAAACAGAGTTTGCCAGCAGATCAGGAGGGAGATTCACTCGCACGTAGCCTTGCACAAAGTAAAGAATAAAAGATGTCGTAACTCCTTTCACGAATCGTAGTACGACTTAAGATCAAGTAGCGCGTTATGAATAGTTCGCACTGTCAGTGAATGTCATTCATCATTAATTAACTTTCTCCTATCGTAACGTCACTCCTGCTCCAGTATAAACAAGCCCCTCATCAATTCGCAACTTTTGTTGTTGAACAAGACACTCAGAAATCCACATAATGTTCCGCAACTCTTGCTCGAAAAGTTTAACATAAGCAACAAAGATGGCGTATCCTGACTCGCATCTAAACGCTTCCTCGGATAGGAACAATTCTTCATCGTAAAGTACCTGAAAATATTCAAAGCGGGCTCGAAGATGAGATAGGAGCCACTTACCTTGTCAAATGAACCGGGTTCCACTGTACCAAAACGTGACAAGTACGGACAATAAGACCCGTAGTTGGTCAGTACAGTCTTAATCTTCTCTAAACTAGTGCAACTCGCCAACTCTATTTGGCCAATCGGGAACAAATAGCCACATTTTGGAAATAACCGGATTTTGTCGCTTGTTGACATTTCGGTATCAACTGATGAAATTGAAATGCTTATGACTCTTCTATCCGCCTCGAAGTACAACAGATCCTGAGAATGCGCGGTTGAGTAAAATAGTCAACACTTCAGTTCCATAACTCACCAGAAGACTCGAAAACTTTTTTGAATTTCCTTGAAGTACACTGCATCTGGAAATGAAATCTTCCAAGTATACCTATTATCTACATGAATATAAGACGGCAAACATCACAGAAGGTGCTTTACCTTGTAAACAGAATTCCTAATGAATTCAACGCGCGTCTCATCTAGAGAGCCTTGCCCCAGACACTCAGCGAAATATCCTGAGATGGGTGAGTCCACTAACACCAAACGGTGAATTTCTCTGAAACGCCGTCAGAAGAAAGTATGGCAAACTTAACAACTTACTGAAGATCGCTTGCAACGAGAAGGTTCTCGATTGAATCAAAAAACCCAAGCGGATGGCAACTTTCGGACAATTCCTGCGACTAACGTATCAACACAAATCAACGAGCAAGACAAATTAGATTAAAGCACCGTGAAGGAACGGCCTGCCAAAGCACCGGTCATGATCAGTATGACGTTATCGATCATGAAACTGTACACAATATAGTTCAAAACTGTAGCTAGCGGTTCAGATGCCTATGAACCATCAGACTGATTCAAATAAATGATGCCTTAAGGCGCACCAAGGATGCAAGTTGTTGAAAGTCGTTCACAAACTTATTTGTACAAGACCGCACGAGTCGAGCTGGATCCGGCGCGTCTGTTACACTATGTAGTTCGGCGTGGTAATATTTCGATGCCTACATATTTCAGCTTTTGGAGTACGACGCGAACACCAACAACTTACCAAATAAAGTTTGAGGTCAGACAGTGACTCACACTGCCGCAACTTGGCGTAGTCGTCCGCGCAGAGAAGTTCTGACTTTTTGCCTCTCACGATAGCCTCGACGAATCCGTCTTTCAGAGTAAACATGCCCGATCAAACACGCGGAAGAAAATGTACCACTACTGGCACCCGTTTGGAAACGAACGCCCCGTTACGACTCCACTTGCGCAACGTCAAAAGTGAGAGGAGATATGACACATGAGATGAACCCAGTCTAGTATTATAGTGATGATGAAGACTATGTCTGCCATACAAGCCATATACGTACATATAGACTTACAGTATAGCGTGTATACCTTTACCAGCATGGAAAAAGCAAAGGATGCACGACATCCATCGGGACTTATAAACCCAAGGTTTCTCACGCATACAGGCTTCAGGGATGTTGCTATTCTGAGCCGAGGTTTGGGGCAGTGTGCAGGCGTGACCAATCATGACTCAAGAACCATTTACATACTTAGTCGAATATAGTCCATAGTAATTCGACCGGTTCCTTTGGCTTGTGCGCGAAATTTCAATACGCCAACTTTGACGGGGACAGCGCCCAAACGCATCGACGACGCGATGCACAGCGCACGGGAGAAAGCTGAATGGTGCGCTGCTGTGTTTTTATTACATAAGTCATGATTCCGTCAAGTTCTTCACTGTGGTTCGTCAGTTCTCTTCCTTTTATTCGGCGCACAACGCTCTGCCAAACTTTTTTGTCTTGTAGTGGTGTGACTGCTTGTCTTACCCGAAGCAGCACCGACGCGATGCATGCCCATGGAGTAGCGCACGCTATGAACGGAACTATAAGTGGCATCTTCAGTCTCGTTTAGGCTCGCCTGACCTTGCTCCGGCTTTGCGGGAAAGCCGGAGATGAGCCCAGACAATGCTTGCAGTTTTCGATTGACAACAAGCATGTTCTCCACACAGCACGTCCCTAAGACCTTGAAAACGTCCGCGTGCATCTGATCGAGGCTTTTCATCAACTCTCTACCTACTATGGTTGTATCAGCCGTGCTCGCATCGAACACTTTGTGCTCTGAATGGCGACGCTCAGGCTCTTTCAAAGTTTGCCCATTCTTTGGCTGCATGCCTAGAGCGGTCATACATGCGCCGTCGTTTACGTCCATCATGGCGTGTATCTTGGGAAGACATAGCTCACCACGTCCCCCGTGATAACAATTGCAGCTAATACATTTGTGCGTTCTTGTTTCTGCCGCCTCGTTGATGGCATGTAAATTTGTGACAGTGTGCACTTGCCCAAGATACTTGATTTTGGCACTAAAGCCTGCATCTTTGGAAGTCCGTGGTATGATCTGGAATGCACCTTCCGCTTTTAGATCGTTGTAGTTGACAAACATATCCATATTCCCTTTACGAGTCCGAACATCCATGTCGCGTTCTCCATCAATTTCTCTCTCACAAAAGTAAGGCAAGAGCGTGTTGACAAAAAAATATAAAAACCAGTCAATCCTCCTTTGGTTGATTTTGATTTTATTGTCGGCCTTCATGGCATCTTTCACCACGCGGTGATATGATTCAATCGCCCCTGTAGTATCGGAGCCGCCATATGAACAATTCGCGCGAAGCGCCTTCGCCCATCGCGCCGTGTTAGGCGCCCATTGCTGTTGAAAATATTTAAAACACCTTGCCACTTTTGCATCTGTGCTGTTCTGGTACTCACGGATGAACTCGTTATAGCCCGCGTGCCAATCAGCCGCCGGCGACGTGGACGGCACGTATCCGTTAACGAGTTTAATCATTTTATTCTTCATGTCGAGTTTCTTTTGCGTATCGGCGTCGGACGTTGTTTGCCACCTTTGTAAAAACCAGTTGGTCATGGCTTGAATCACATGCCATATGCACCAAAATATCCTCACTCTGTCACCAAAAACCATGCGTATGGCGTTTGATTCGGCGATGGCGCAATCAACGATGAACGCGCTCGGTGTCCATTCGACATTCGCGTTGAAAAACTGACCCAACTTGCTATGCATCCTCAGTCTCTCGCGGATGGTCTTCAAACAATCAACTATTGTTTCAGTTCTTTCATCACTGGTAATGAAAACGGCGCCGGGCAAGCCTTTTCCGGTTTTGCTGTGGCGAACGACCAAGGTAAACATAGAGTAATTGCCCGTGTTCGTAGCGAAGGTGCTGTCCATCTGTACGCCTTGGCGGTGCCCATACTCCCACATCCACCTGATTTGGATGGGTGACATCAGAATGAGACAAAAAGGTCTGACGACGAACATATGAGTCCCGTCCACGCAGACGACTGGTAGCTTGGACCTCATACATTTGTAGAACATATCATCATGTGCGTCGCGTTTAGGCCAAGGGGCGAGCACTGGCTGTGGTTTGATGGCGAAATCATGGTGCACATCCTCAACAAGTTTTGTTTCTTCAGCCAAACTTACAAGGTCGCCACGCGTGAGTATCTCGAACGCGGCGACTAATCGGCGCCGATGCATGTAACTCTGGAAAAAATGGTAATTATTGTGCTTACCGTCTTTAATACGACCGGTGATGTACAAATCTCTTGCAAATGAAATCAAAAACATGCCACAATCAAAACCATTGCTTTGGTGCCCAGGTTCCATTGTCCGGAACAATTTCACGACGACTCTCCAATCGTCGGGTGATTTGACTGCACCCGTCGCGCGCTGTTCTGCTTCGACTGCCCACGTCACGAAATCTTCAGCGAAGTGGTTGAGTTCTGTCACCATGGCTGAATTTTCTATTTTTACTTCATCACAAAATGGATCCAAAACATACACCACTCTGTCCTTAGTGTGCACGATGACGCTGATCCAGTGGTTGTTCCTAACATTCAATGGAAAGAATAGGTACTCGCGGTCCGTCACCATGTTGAACGGTCGATAACCTCGACGATCAGCGGTTACAAATTTGTAATATTTGCCGGCTTGAAACATGGCATCAGCTTGTAGCCTTCCTCCCTTCCTCTTCCATACATCCCATTGCTTCAAAAACAATTGGTTCGCGAACGACACGCCACAAAAGAAAACATCGGGCGTATCATTCGTGCGCTGGCATCTATTCCAGACCCTTTCGTTCAGTTGCGCCATGTGCCAATCGATAACTTGGTCAGTCAACCAGTGTCCAGGCTCAGTGGGTGTAGATGGTTTGAGACTCATGATATCCCTCTGGTACACTGGCGTGTTCGCCCCGACTGACTGAAACCCGACGCTTATGAGCTCTCCAATTGCATCGACTCCGAGCTTGATGCGAAACGCGTCGTTTACGACAGCCATTTCATGCGCGGCGAGCTCTCTGTCCAGGTCCATGTCATCCTCCCATCTATAGGGTACATTCTGATCCATGTTATGTTGGGGCGCGAGTGCGATCGCGAGTGCATTTTCTACGAGTGCGTCGTCGCTGGCGTTATCATCATCATCGTCGTCGTCGTCGTCGTCGTCGTCGATGATAACGACGCCCTCAGTCGCGTTCATGCACGTCGACTTTTTGACAGGTGACATCAAGTTTTTCAGCTGCTGTAGTCTCTCTAACATGATCTTGGCGGTAAAACCAGCGCACCACTTCCAGTTCGCCGCGAGCACGGGAGTATTCTCCTTGATTGCCCGCTTCATTTGTACAATGTACGTGTTGTCTCCGTTGGTTCTATGGATCGGCGCCTGCCGATGCGGACAAATTTTCAAGTGCTGTTCACATTTAGCAATCTCTTCAAAAATTTCCTCGCAGTATTTGCACTCCAGTCCCTTTGCTGACATAGCTTTAGGCCGTTTGCCGTTCACGCGCGGCGCAAACATCATAGGGCGGAACTTTATGACGTGTCCCGTGCGATGAGCGGCATCGATACCATGGCAGAGGCTTGTGATTTCATCCTCAGCTTCTTTCCATGTGTATTGGTTGAAGGTGTTGCGGATGTTCTTCACTACGCTTGGCTTGATAAAATAATCACGCGGTAATATAATTGCTTCGCTTCGTACCCTTTCGAAGAACTCATCCAGTGATATATTCAGATTCTGCATAATTAGAAGGCGTACGTTGCGTTTAATTTCCTCCAACACTTGCTGGTCTGTCAGGTGACGTTGAGTATCCAGAATGTACCGAATGTGCGCCTTCGTATCTTCCGACGCTGGCCAACTTCGAACACTATCATGTCTCTCACTGCAGTGTACGGTACTTAGAAAACGTATGCGGACGAACTCTCCAGTTGCGGCGTCGTGACCAAGCTCGGAGAAATCCCAAGCTGTTGCATTGAACTGTTGCACTGAAAATCGACAGTCACATCCCACTTTCTTCGAGCCCCCGCACATCTTACGCGATATCCTTTGCGCGTGTTTGAGCGTGTTAGCCCTGTCGGCGGCTTCAGCGGGATCGAAACCCGCTTCGTTCTCCGGTCCTGCTTCGCAGTGATACATTTGCACAACGTGGAACAGTTTTTGTTCACCACTGCCCTTCTGGGACCTGAACGAAAAACGCGAGCCACAATCACGGGCGATGCCCGCGAGAAAGTTCGATAAACGCTCCTTGGGAATGATGCATGTCGGCGCGGAAGTGTCCGTGTCATACGGGAAGACCTTGCCCGCCTGCCACGCAACGTCCCGCGTGGAGAAATCACCTACAGGCGGGTCGCTTACAATGGCGTACACAGGCCCGCAGCGCGTCTTCCGCTCGGCGCGCGCGCTGGTATAGTACAGTTGCACCCTTCTGCACGTTGTAGCATTCACGTGCTCCTCGCTCGGAAGAGCGTGCACGCGTACGTCGCCGTTGTCGCTTTGCTTGGAATCTTCCCAATCTTTGAAGTCGCTCTGAACTTCAACACCGGCAAACTGCCGGTCGTACCCCTTGATGACGACAGGGCTTACGTCTTCAATGGGTACGGAGTCGTCGCTCGACTCGGGAAGCGCCATGCATCGACCCGGTGTGGTCTCTTCCGAGCGGTGGAGTGGCGCCGTACGCCCTAAACCCGACGTGTTCTGTTGTCCCCGTGAAAGTTGGCGTAATGAAAATCACATGGCAACATCACACCATGGCGCGCGGCGTGCGCGCCAGTGCGCACGCCGCGCGCATCGAAGCGCGTCTCGAATCGACGAACGTATCGCCACGGTGCTATCCGATGTACGTGGCACTCATCCAGCGCGTGGTCGCCGACTGGAGTGACGTACATGGCGCTGACTTCCCGTACGGAAGGGGCCCGTGCTTTCGCGAGCGACTACGCGACAGCGCGACGCTTGCCACCAAACATGTGAAGATGCCGAATGCGTGGCGACTTTGCGCGAAATCCTTGGCTCGTCTTGCGTACTTAATGGGTTTGGAGAAGTACACGTGGGCGCGGACGGGCGACACAAAGCTCGAGCGCATGAAGCACAAGTATTTTTCGACCACTCAGTTCGACCCAACGTCGGAGCGATACGCCGTGTACGAAGATTGTTTAAGTCGTGAGCAAATAGAAACGATTCGTGCGCGCATCATCGCGCAACACCCGACACCGAGGCGCGTGCAAGGGGAGCTGGTTGAAGGTAAGTGGGTGCAAATCACTAACGAGGCGAACGAGGTGGTTGGGGGCTCAAGGCGATTTCAGCTGTACTGCTCGGCAGAGTTGAAGCGTGCTGGCATTGATCTGCTTCAGATCTTGAAAGATAAAGGATACCTTGCATCCGGATTCAAAGAGAGTTCGAATCACAAAGGTGCGAGCATCATCTATTGCATGACACCACATGGAAGCAAAGCCAAGAGACAAGGGTGGCACGTGGACTTCGCCGATAGATTTGACGGCGGAACGCATCTGTCTGTCATCGTAGCACTGAGCGATGGTATAAAGTTGCCTTCGCGCGGCGGTCGTTTGTTATCAGAAGGCATCCCGGCTGGAAACGACGCGACGGACTTCGTTCCCATCCCTCTTGGAGCTTGTATAATTTTCAGAGGTGACCACATTCATGCGGGCATGCGCGGGACGGGGTGTCAACAATTCAGGCTACATATGTACTTGGCGGAAGTTAAAAGGAAGGCGGATGTGCTGAAAGAGCCGAATAGAGTATACTTCACCTCTTCCCGGCGTCGAGTGCGGCGTTGAGCGGACTAGAACATTTGTAACAACACCTGTGGTACACTACCAAGTTGTCAAGTATCCATCGAATTACTATGGACTATATTCGACTAAGTATGTAAATGGTTCTTGAGTCATGATTGGTCACGCCTGCACACTGCCCCAAACCTCGGCTCAGAATAGCAACATCCAGGCTTCAGTCGCGTTTTACGCACCTTTGCCGACGTCGACAGCGAGCTACAGACCAGCACTCGCACATGTACGCCACCATGAGCACACGCGGCGTGCAGTCAATCGTCCACTCTCTACACGACGCGTGTGCGACCACGAGCAACGCCTATTTCCACCTTCGAAACGGTGTAAGAGGTAACCTTACTTCAAGGTCAAAGTTGGCCACGCGTGCCCGGCGTCGTGACGTTTTGTACGTTTCATATGATGAGCCGGACAGCGCGGTTGGCCTAATCGGTAAGGCGATGGACGATATATATGGCAACGCAAACTGCATACGCATCAAGAAGAGCCTTGACTTGACTCTGTCTGGTGCAGAAGTGCACAGACAAATCGAAGGAAAAGGAGAACAGAGGGCGTCATCTTACATCGAGGGCCTAAGCGCTATTCCATATCACGATGTGTATAACGGTAATTTTATCTGGATGGAGATCTTAGAAAGGGAGCACGAACACATTCAACGCGAACTTGAAGGTGCACTAGCAAACCCAGAACTTGCAACTTTGGGGAACTCGGTTTGGGCACCGGCAGCAAGAGAAGAAGCCATCGCCTACGGTCCGAATTGGCGGACACTAGTACTGCAGGATCGATGTCAATGGGAAAATGTGAACTCTCAGCTTTTTCCGGTGACAACAGCTCTGTTGAAGGACTCAAAATGTCCATCTGTAGAGGTATTTTTTGCGCGCCAGCCGCCCAAAACTGGGATCAAGCCCCACACAGACAACACAAACTTTATTCTCACCGCGCACTTGGGACTTGATGTACCTGAACAATTATCCTGGATGCAGGTTGGCGACTTCAAACAGTACTGGGAAAATGGCAAAGGTCTAGTCGCCGATACAAGTTTCATACATAGCACGGCAAATGAAAGCGTTGAAAAGGATCGTTACGTCCTTATTGTGCGATTTTGGCACCCAGAACTAAACGAAGTGGAATGTCAAGCGTTACAATTCCTCTTTGATGCCCTAGATGACCCGACTGCGTATGGTATAAGTGCAGCCGCACAGCGGGCGAAAGAACGCTTGCCCTCGAGACTGAGGCGTCGAAAGAAGAAACAGTCTAGCGGGGGTGGGCTTGGATTGCTTTCTAAAGGTATGCTTTGAGCACCTTCATCTTGCGTTCCTAGCGCGAACACAACTGAAAATTTGCAAAAACGAAAAAAAACAGCGAACAGCGAGAGATGAGCAACAAGCTAAATTTTTGTTCAAAATTATCGACCCCTTCATTTTGCACGAATTGTAACTCCAAGAAAAAACGCGGAAAAAATGACCCGGGAATCACGCGACGAGTCAGGTTCGTGAACCTTAACATTACTGTTTTAAGGGAGGTTATACAGCAAAATTATCAAAGACGAAGATTTTACACTGTGCCAACCCCGTTCACGGCGACATGTCGTACAAGATAGTTCGTCGTCTCTTCGCGAAACGACTATCGCTCTTCACCGAAATAGCCCAACGCAACACATCTTGACGACCGGACGCCCCTGAAACCAAACCATTCAGCTACAACGAACGCTTCTGTAACGATACCTTGAGAATTTGTCTCGCCTCGCAATAAACAGCTCCACGCAACCTATGACCGCGCTAAGGTTGCTCGATTCGACGAAGGTAACCTCCAGAAGATTGTTTGGATCGTTCAATGCAGATTGCTTTAATGCAAACAGTTTGATGCGTCGTAGCAGTTGGAATCGACGGCGACTGCGAGTCTGTGCAATCGATGCTGCACAACCTTTTGACTCGGAGTCCAGAGAGAAAGAAAGTCGACGCAAACACGTGGCTTTGAAAATAGGCGTCGTTGGTTTCGGCAATTTCGGACAGTTCTTAACGAAAAGATTCATTAAAGATGGCCATGAAGTGATTGCAACATCTAGAACAGACCACTCTGGTATTGCACGCGAGTTGGGAGCGAGTTTCTTTCGAGACGCAGATGATTTCTGCGAGGAGCACCCTGACGTTGTCATTTTCTGCACAAGTATTCTATCTCTCGAGGCGACTATGCAAGCTTTTCCGTATCAGCGATTAAAACGCAACACATTATTTTGTGACGTTTTATCAGTCAAGCAATTCCCGAAGCAGCTTTTCCTTAAACTATTGCCTGACCACTTTGATATCCTTTGTTTGCATCCTATGTTCGGTCCAGATAGCGGGAAAGAGTCATGGCAGGACCTACCGCTTGTTTATGACAAGGTCAGGATTGGTTCAGAAATTTCACGAGCGGAACGTTGCGCTAGCTTACTGCGATTTTTCGAGCTTCAAGGATGTAGAATGGTGGAAATGTCGTGTGAGGAACACGATCGTCAAGCAGCTTCATCGCAGTTCATAACCCATACAGTTGGCCGTATGCTAGGTACGATGGAATTAGCAGAAACGACGATCAGTACAAAGGGCTTCGATTCACTCATGTCGTTGGTTGATAACACATACCACGACTCATTTGATTTATACTACGGCCTCTTTGTTTACAACGAGAATGCCTCAGCTGAGCTTGCACGGCTTGAAATCGCATTTGATCAAGTCAAAAGTCAACTGTTCGGTCGCTTGCACGAGTTGATTAGAACTCAACACTTCGGCGATAGTTCCAGCGCGACGTCTGCTACTCCAGACTCCGACAGTCATTAGTACTTGGCGTTCTTCGTAATCCAAGTGTTTTTATCTAAATAAAGAATACTCGTCTAGATCGTACTATGAGTTAGCTTTTCAAACAGCTCATCAAACCCATTTTCTGTCGTTGCCGATATACCAACTGTCGTAAGTTCCGAGTAGAACTCGCAAATTGTCGAAACAAGAGAAATCGCTAGGTCAGCTGCATATGAAGAAGCGCCTCCAAGCGCAGCGTGGAAGGTTTCCATATCCCTCAACCACAAGTTCGCGAAATCGTGGCTAGTAATATCTGTCTTGTTAAACGCCAATACGACAGGTAACTTCGTTTTGTATACCATACTAAGACACTGAAGCATATTAGACATGAAGACTTGTGCAACTTGCACTCTTGGTGTGTCGATGACGAATAGAACTGTTGTCGGGAAAGAAGCTGCAAAAGCTTCGCAGATGATAGAACCTGACGCGGACCATGTAAATATCTCTATCTGTCCGGGGGTGTCGACAATTATGTGTCCAACGTGCGCGCTTCTTTGTTCACACAAAGTTATTACTTGATCAAAGCGCGTAGCAAACAAGTTACAAGCGGTCAAAATTGCTCCATTCGGTCCAAGGTTGTATTTCTCACGAACTCCGTTATAATCAATAGTATCGCGGATATCAATATTTGCATCGTATAGAGTACGCTTGACCGCAGGGTCGAGATTGATGGTATACGTTCTATTTCCTTTGGACTCACAGCGCGTCTTCAAACAGTTGGTAACGGAAGATTTTCCAGAACCAGCCATACCGACCACAAGGGTGACGCGCGGACGCTCGAGTGCTTGAGCCGTCATTCACACTATGCAGAATACCGCCTCAAGCTGGTACCGATAGTTACGTTACGTGACCCGGCTGCAGTCAGTGGCAGTTCGTGAATTTTCGGTACGTCTACTGTTCTAGTCGCTCACACAGGACCCAATGTATGATTCCAGATAGTCGAATACTGCATGTAATACGAAAAGGAGTTTCTGGGTTTCTGTTGACAAGCCTGTTCGAAAAAGGGCGCGTCAGTATCCGACGAAGCGTAGTCGCACGGTGCGGTCGTCATCCAGTCCCCACAATCCCGAACATCCTACATAATAATTTAAACCTTCTCGAATACAAGACGCACATTACCTCTGCTGCGCAAGAAATGCCGTTTTGCACGAAATATGGTCGCATTTACACCGTGGTAAACAACTACTCACGCCGTATCCTTACCTCTCGTGGAACGGCGATCACCCGAGGATTTAGATCAGCGTATCCCCGGCAGAGTTCGGTATACCGTTACTCTGCGCGGGCTGTTGACACTTCGGACATGGGCGAAGATGTGATAACTACACTGAAAGCACGAGGGCTTTTTGATAACTGCACAGATGAAAGTGGCTTCGCGGAAGCACTCCAGAAGCCTTTAAAGGTTTACTGTGGCTTTGATCCAACGGCTGACTCTCTACACTTAGGTAATTTGCTTGGCATTGTCATACTAACATGGTTTCAGCGCAAAGGTCACCATCCTGTTATACTTGTTGGCGGGGCTACCGGGCGTGTTGGGGATCCTTCCGGTCGGTCACAAGAGAGACCCCTGTTAGATGAGGACACTTTGGCTAAGAATACGCGTGCCATCCGTTGTTCGATTGAGGAAATACTAAGGCGGGACTCCAAACATGCAGAGATCACAGTTGTCGACAATTATGACTGGTTCAAAGATGTAACTTTATTGGATTTTTTGAGGGACGCTGGCAAATTTGCTCGTCTTGGAACAATGCTCGCAAAGGACAGCGTGAGATCGCGTCTAGAGAGTGACGATGGTTTGAGTTTTACAGAGTTTTCCTATCAATTACTCCAAGGATATGATTTCATGCATCTCTTCAAGAATGAAAATGTATCTGCTCAAATTGGCGGCAGTGACCAATGGGGTAATATTACAGCCGGTACGGAGCTTATACGCAGAGTTCTGCGCGAAGACGGGGCTCATGGATTGACTTTCCCACTCCTTCTCAAATCGGATGGTTCAAAGTTCGGTAAGTCCGCATCTGGGGCCATATGGTTGTCGAAAGAGAGGCTATCGCCATATAAATTCTACCAGCATCTACTCGCAACTGATGACCGTGATGTTGTCAGATTATTGCGGATGCTCACTTTCATTCCGCTCGATGAAATTTCTGTGATTGAGAGTAATATGAACGTAGACGGTTACGTGCCAAACACCGCACAGCGAATCTTAGCGGAACACGTAACCCAGTTTGTCCACGGAGTTGACGGTCTGCGTGAGGCTTTCGAGGCCACAAACAGCCTGAAACCAGGCTCTGATACTATTTTGGATGCCAACGCGCTACAACTTGTATCTGACTCCATCCCGTCCGCTACTCTGAATCGTGAAATCGTCGTTGGTAGTCTTGTCGTCGATGTTATGGCTGCGTCAGGTTTGTTGGAGAGTAAGGGCGCCGCGAAGAGGATGATTCGCAACGGTGGAATCCGCATTAACAACATAAGAGTCACCGATGAATCACAGATAATTGTATCTTCTGACGTGATAGGTGATGACATGATCCTTCTCGCCGCAGGAAAGAAAAATAAATTACTACTACGCTTAGAGTGAAATCAAAGCAACTCAAGCTCAGTTTGAGTTTTGTGCTGGCATGTTGCCACTCAAAGCATCTCTGAACACAATTGCAACACGCTACAAGAAATAGCTTAACAGCAGGCGCGGCGAAATACTTGATTAGCTCTGAACCCGAGGAATCGCCAAGAACTACAAATTAGTCCCCAAACGAAAAGCATCGCACCGGGTTGACACAAAAGAGAAATTTCTCAGAAATTTCTCTGGAGAGAAATTAGACAATTTCGTTGGAAGACCAATATATAGTATTTAACATCATCTGAAACAGATCATGTGATTAACACCAAGCTTGAAATAAAACTTGAAGGACAGCAGCGTTTCTCAGTCTAAGAGGTATATCCCCGAAGCCAAGCTGCGCGCACTCGCATTGCACGGTAGCACGAGCATCTTGTCTAGAACAATCGGCGGTCACTACAGACGGTGCTCGCCTAAAGGTAAAACACCGGCACCACCGGAACGTCAACGAAAAGTTGATAGTTGACTCCCGTACCGTTTACCGTTCCCCACGAGAGCATGCCACGGTGAGTCTTTCAAACACCTCATCACATTCGGAGGCTGATTGTAACTCACAGCGAAATCATCACCCTTCAAGTCGGACAATGCGGGAACCAGATTGGATCGGAATTCTGGAAGCAGGTGGAGCTCTTAACTTTTCATGTTCGTTTCATCTCAACCAAAGCTATGCAGCTATGCTTGGAACATGGTATTGCAAAGGATGGCCTACTTCACGATTCCATCGCCAGCGGAAACGACCGAAAAGATGTATTCTTTTATCAGGCTGATGATCAACACTATGTTCCTCGCGCTTTGGTAAAGTTTTCAACGTCGACATTGTTACAGCACTAATGTTTGCTCCATTTCCTAGATGTTGGACCTCGAGCCGCGTGTCATCAATTCTATCCAAAATTCTGAACAGCGACAGTTGTATAATCATGAAAACATATTCTTATCGCCACAGGGAGGCGGTGCGGGTAATAACTGGGCGAGTGGGTATAGTCAGGCTGAGAATTTCCAGGTACAACTTGAACGCGTTTGAATATTTTTTTTGGTTGACTTCGCACATTCAGGAGGACATACTAGATATGGTGGATAGAGAAGCAGAAGGAAGCGATAGCCTCGAAGGATTCGTCTTATGCCACTCCGTTGCCGGTGGTACCGGTTCAGGAATGGGCTCTTTCATCCTTGAGGTAAAACTCACAGTTTGTGCCAACCCGCGTTTCATCTAAATTTTGACTCCCTGCTAAAATCAGGCACTTAACGATAGATATGGCAAGCAGATCGTGCAATCCTATAGTGTCTTTCCTAATCAAATGGAATCAAGTGGTTTGTACTTATTTTTGTCATCCATCGCGACTTCTTACGGTTTCATAGACGTTGTTGTCCAACCATACAACTCAATATTGACTTTGAAACGACTCATAATGCAGTGCGACTGTGTCGTCACATTGGACAACACGGCCCTGGATCGTATAGCCGTGGATAGATTGCACGTCGACACACCGACTTTTGCACAGACAAACTCACTAGTTTCGACCGTGATGGCTGCGAGTACAACTACCCTGAGATACCCTGGATATATGAACAACGACCTCGTGGGTTTGGTTGCGGTAAGCGTTTCACAACATGGTGTGTTATATCCATTCATTAAAGTTGGTACACAGTCGCTTATTCCAACACCAAAATGTCACTTTCTTGTTACTGGCTACACGCCATTTGCTTCAACAAGCACTGATCATAACGGGTAACACAAACTGCACAGATTTGTGGCTTCAAAAATGACCAGTGAACAATGTAGGATACGCAAAACTACCGTCTTGGATGTCATGAGACGATTGCTGCAGACAAAAAACATGATGTTTTCATCACAGCATTCGGGCAAAGGGCTGCAGGTAGAACTAATATCATTCAAACTCGAGCCACCATACTGAGGATATTTGAAGGGCAAATTCATATCAGTTCTGAATATTGTTCAGGGAGACGTGGAACCTACGCAAGTTCACAAAGCATTGCAGCGGATCAAAGAACGAAAGTTAGTGAACTTCATCGATTGGTCACCTGTGAATCTTCAGGTATGCAGATTTCGATTTTGATTCTCTTCGACTGACACTCTGACAGGTCGCCATATCAAAAGGTTCTCCATTCGTGCCGGCAACGAATTCTGTGAGCGGCCTCATGCTTGCGAATCACACCAGGTATGTTCAAGTGCGATAACATCATCAAAGATTATACTAACAATTTCAAGTGTGCGCGATATTTTCACTCGCTGCATGTCGCAGTACGAAAAGCTCGTAAGACGGCGTGCATTTTTGGATCAATATGAACAATATGCGATGTTCGCGGTAAAATAAGCTCTGTTGACCTGAAATATCATGTTGAACTAGAGACAGGATGGACTGGACGAATTCCAGCAAGCGTACGAGCTAGTAAGCGAATTAGTGGATGAATATGCGGCGTGCGAATCACCCAGCTATGCAAACTTATAGTTTGCAAGACGTCCAGTGATTAAACTTTGCATCTGTACTCTTCTTCAGAACGCCAGCGGCGTCTAGTGCTAGTGAGCATCGCCAAATATCTCGTTGCAATAGTTTGTATATCTCCACGGTGCTCAGAATTTCTGAGACATTCAACTCGTCTTTGCAAGTGCAGTCCGTGCGAAGTAACGAGAGGGTATTCATCAATAATACTAACTAAAACGGCAAGTGTATTGCGTAACTCCATATAATCACCGCGATCGAGCTGCACTAATATCCCCTTCGTCAACTTCACGTGCCAGTTGTAGGACAAATCAACGAATTCTAAATGATCTACCTGTCGCCAACGTGTCGCACTTGCTGGAATTTCAAGGTTTACTGAGGTTAGACATTCACGTTCAAAATGGACCTGTTCTCTCCACTTCGACACTTTTCTTAGAACGCACGACATGAACACACCAAGCTGTGTGCTTTCGCGTTCGCTGCACGAATATGCGAGTTGAGTGAAGTCGCGAAAAAACCTGTCGTAGAAGAATAGAATATTGAATAGTGGAACGTTGAGTTCATGCAGTAAATCGATGAAATGCGCCGTGTAATAAGCGTCGATTATCGAAAATTTCAGGCGTGGCAAAATCATATGCTGCAGAAAACACAGCGCAACAGTAGCTCGATCTTCACTTTTTATCCATGCCTGACAGTGACGTTTCAACTTTGCTTTGACATTCATCACTTCAGTTGCTTTCTTCAGTCTCTCTTCCTTGAGCATTTGAAGTGAGCCCCGAGCTTGTGACACTCCTTCAAGTTCGCAAGTTTTGTCCTTCGCACTTTCAAGCTGCTGAAATGATTCAAGTTTTGATTGACACTTAGTCAACGCGCGAGAATAGCTCTCATCAAACTCAAAAATATCACTTAGCTCTAATTCCCAGAAAGTGACATATAAGTCAGAGGAAACGTAATTTGTAAGTGCTTCTGGCATAATATGTCCCCATGCGTGTAACGAGTCTGAAAGATGGTCATTTTCTTCATCAGAGTTAACGCACTGCACTGCACTCATCATCAACTTGCCGGTTCGTCGGAATAGATGGGAAAGAATTGGTACTTCTAATTTGTAATCCTCAACTAAGCTCCGAATGTTAGGAAATATATGCACGTACTCGTTCTCACCATATGCAAGCCGTAAAAATAACACGTACAGCAACAATACATGATGACACTCGTCATACCACTGGCTAATAAACTTCAACTGATCGCTACATATCTTTGGAACGATTGTCTGCTCACACTTCGCGATCAAAATGAGAACACTGCAAGCAACGGACGTGGTAGCACTGCACGACTCTAGTGATTTGCGAAGTCTCATTGCGCTTTTTGTATACTCGAGTGCCACGCCTGTCGAGTTACCGTACAAAGACTGCAAATACGGTCCGCCACATGTACGAAGCATACTGTCCATACTGATATCTTTCGTGATTTCAATCCCAGACATGCTACGAATCAGTTCTCTCAAAATCAGCAAGTCAAAGCTTTGTCCATCCTTGAGTTTGTTCATTATATATTGCGTGATCACCTGAAGGTCTACATTTTGGTAACGTTTGCAAAACGCACCTGTGAAAGAACTCAAAGCAGAAAACCACAGGGCAACATGTTGACCGTCATCTTTCAGCTTTTGCCTCGAACTCGAAAACCGAAGCATAAGTTGATATAGTAGAATATCAAGAGCAAGTTGACTACAGTACTTCAGTGAGTCAACGATGGGTTGAATCATATTTGGATAAGCCTCTACTTGTTCCAGAATAGTCTCGCTCGATTTCAACGGAAACTGAATCATCAACTTGCCTAATTTCCTGCCCAAATATTTTGCATTCTCCCGGGACAGCCTGCGCAGTATCCTATGCGTGGCTGACGCTGCACGTTTACTAGACTGGTTCAATGGACCGCGCCACTGCTGCGACATTTCCATGACATTGTGGTAAATCTTGCCCCGGCGTGCAAATGAAAAGTGCGAGAGAACCTCCCAGACAGATGTGCTCAGCATTGGGTTTGGTTTCACTCTTGAGAGCGCCGGAAGTATGCACGTCGCTAGAATACGTGCGACGTCATTCCTCTCTCGCTCACTCTTTGGCATCGAATCTTTTAAATATACCAAAACACGCGTATAAAGAGATGGATCGCACACGAGAGCAGGACCAATTGTTTCGACTCGGTCACATACGTGCATCAAATCTGATGAACTCGCCGCACTCAAGGCGAGATCAAGTTGACGCAGAGAGGCCTTCAAAAGTTTAGGAAATTGTTGGATGGAAAATCCGATCTGAGACAGACGCTTGATGAAGAAATAAGAACGTTCGTCCCAATCGCGTTCGCTGAAAACATCATCAAGAATACAGATGCCTCGCTGCAGTGAAGGACAGGAAATCGAGAACCCGGCCAAACTCGTGCCAGCTAGTGCGGTATACAATATACCTTCATTTGGCCATAGATGGACGTATATCTCCTCCGGCATAACTCTGCAATTGTCCATCAAAAATCGCACCAGTTGGCCGTATCTTGGTTTGCGGGCCTTCGCAAGAGAACGTTGGATGTGAAAGCCAACAAGCTGAGTACGTTCAAAGCAAAACCTGGATGTTATGCCTTCAAGCCCATCGTCACGTACTTGAGTTTCCTCCTTGAGTCCAAGGTATAGATCAACGATTTTGTTCGGATCAGCATCAAATGTTCCAACTGCACCGAAAAGTTCCGCTTTTGGGTCCAACGTCTTCGGCAATACTTGACTACTCAGAAATTTTGATAGCAGCCATGCGTACCCTTCTAAATCTTCGGCCACTCCATTGTATTTTACGCAGGAGTAGCACATTCTCGTATTTATTCGAACTTGTTTCTTGACCCAACCATTTTCAACTTGTGACGCAGACGCTTGTGTAGAACCGCAAACGCTCGACACAGCACTAGTTGCATCGTTCCGCGTTGCTACATACACTAGAGCGAACTGGTCCGCATTGTGCTCGCACCCCTCTACGACCCAACGGTAGTCGTATGCGTCGGATCCAGCTTTGTGTAGCTGCATAGCTGAGGGGCGTCGTGGCGTTCAGGAGAGGTAGGAACACACTGCCTCGTCAACGAGGTGCCAACGCTAATTCAGCTATCGGAGGCTGACGCACTCGAGTGAACGCACTCGCACAACGATCTCAGCTCTTGGTGAAGACCTCTGTCCCGAGTAGCTTAAGATTTCTAGACGTGGACAACCGCTGGATCGGCTCTGCGGCTCTTTCTTACCGTTTTCCTGCGGCAAATTGAGGCTACGACTGCAGACGCTCGCGCAAATCTATCCCACCCATAGCGGGACGTTGCGTGATATAGGAGCGTTTCAGTGTTTTCCTTCATATACTATAGGTTCGCTTGCTTCATGGTGAAAAAGGCAAACCAGGTTTAAACTATGGAAAGACATATAACACACATTAATGACGAAGCTACGGTAGAGGTGTTTAGGCAGAACTGTTGTTTTGACTTCGTCGTCACAGCCAAGTCTGTCGCGTGCAGAGTTTGCCGACGCCGTACAATGCCGCCGAGCAAGGATCGGAGACTCTTAGGGAGAGGAGTTGGGGTCGGTGCGTTCACGACATGCGTAGACATACTTTCGCTCAACTTTTTCGGCGTAGGGATCGGAGTGGGCTGCGGCTTCGGTGTAGGTTGGGGCTTTGGCGGTGAGCGTTTGATGTAAAATACTATGATACTCAGTTTACCACTTCACCCAGGTGTGCCGATTGGATTTTTGGGCTTAGGCGTAGGTGGTGGTTGTGGTTTAGGCGTTGGTCTTGCGTGGGGTGTCGGTTTCGGCGCTGGGAGTAAGTACATCAATCAATATTTCTTATTTCGCGAGGTGTCCACGCCATAGCTGCGTAATAGAAACGTCTGAGAGTTCGTTCGGCAACTTGCGTGGGTGAATACGTGATGCATATTTGTTACGGCATCTACTGTAGTGGCTGTGACATGGATCGAGCGTTCTTCCAACTCGGAAATTATCTGAGTGGCGTGTGCGGGAGCTTCAGCGGCGTTCGCGAATTGAATTATAAGCTTTGCTAGACTCTTGCCAAAACCTCGAGAGACTCATTTTGCTTCCCAACAAGCGAAAGCGCCGTAGATGCGATGTGCGAAACGCTAAGTCCAGCCTCGTTAAGCTGGAATGCATACGAACCGTGATCAATTGGACGATCCGGAAGTACCATCGGTCGAACCTTCAAGCCGCCGTCGAGCAGTCCGTCAGTTGCTAGGAAGTGCAACACGTGAGACGCAAAGCCGCCTATTGAACCTTCCTCTACCGTTATGAAAACTGGGTGTGATTTTGCCAAGCGACGAATGAGTTCGACGTCCAGAGGTTTGCAGAATCGAGCATCCGCCACGGTGGCGCTGACGCCAAACTCTTGTAACATTTGGGCAGCCAACAAACAGTTATTTGTTGGAGTACCATAACCCAAGAGAACGACATCGGTTCCTTCGCGTAGAACTCGGCCTTTTCCAATGTCTAATACCATACCCTTGTATCCTGGATTGAGCACTTTGACGCTCTCATTTTCCATGTTGACCCCAACACCCGCACCCCGAGGATAGCGGAAACACGAGGGTCGATCGTCAATAGCTAAAGATGTTGCAACCATATGACACAGCTCTGCCTCGTCCATCGGCGCCATAACGACCATATCGGGAAGGCACGCCATGAACGTCACATCGTACGCACCAGCATGAGTTGGTCCATCCGCGCCAACCAAGCCAGCGCGGTCCATCGCAAACCTCACCGGAAGTTTCTGCAGCGCTACGTCGTGAACAACTTGATCCCAGCCACGTTGCAAAAATGTTGAATAAATCGTGCACATCGGTTTCAATCCCTCACATGCAAGACCGGCAGCGAAAGTCACGGCATGTTGCTCCGCAATGCCAACGTCGTACGTTCTATCGGCGAAATATTTCTCGAAATGGTTTAATCCCGTCCCCCCGCCCATGGCAGCGTGCACGGCCACAACCTTTTCATCAGCCATGGCTTCTCCAATTAAGGCATCGGCGAACACCTTCGTGTAAGTGGGAATTGTATCTGTTGATTTGCTTTGTTCACCGGAAGCGAGATCGAATTTAGAGACACCGTGGTATTTGTCTTGAGCGTCTTCGGCATAAGAGTAGCCTCGGCCCTTCTCTGTCACGATGTGAATCAACACGGGACCAACGCTCTTTGTCTCTTTCACTTCTTGCAGAATGGCGACCAAATCCTCCAAATTATGCCCATCAACCGTTCCGATGTAATATAGTCCGAGCTCTTCGAATAGAGTCGAGCCAGATCCACTAATCATACCACGTGCATACTCATCAACTTTTGCGGTGACCTCTTGCACGGGGGTCGGCATCTGTTTGGTAATCGCCTTGGCGGACTCGCGCAACTCGCGGAGAGGGCGAGACGACTGAAGACGAGCGAATGTCGATGAAAGCGCACCCACTGGATCTTGATTCATACTGTTGTATTGCGTAGGAAGCGACACTTGCTGGTTATCATTCAAGATGATTATCATGTTTGTGTCCAGAAATCCAGCATTATTCATAGCTTCATACGCCATCCCCCCCGTGATGGCCCCGTCTCCGATTATGCTGATGACATGATTATCGCCACCTTGCATATCCCGAGCGACAGCCATTCCAAGACCTGCTGAAATGGACGTACTACTATGTCCTGCCCCAAAGCAGTCGTAAGGACTTTCGCTTCTCTTCGTGAAAGGTGATAACCCGCCAGTTTGTCTCATGGTGTTCATTCGGTCTCTCCTTCCCGTCAAAATTTTATGAGGGTACGCTTGATGTCCCACGTCCCATATGATTTTGTCTTTCGGTTGGTCAAATACGTAATTGAGTGCGACGGTGAGCTCAATAACTCCGAGGCTCGAACCAAGATGCCCTCCCGTTTGAGACACGTTGTAGATGAGGTCTGCACGTAATTCTTTCGCGACTTGCTTGAGCTGATCCATGTTCAAATCCTTCAAATGGCTCGGAAACTGCACGGTATCCAAAAGGGGTGTCGTAGGTTTGGACGAGATGACGCCGTAGCCAGCGATTCCTCCTTCTTGCACTTCTTCAAGTTCAGATAAGATATCCTGCTCAGAACCTCGATTTGGCAGAAACCGTGTGCGCGCGCGCCCATTACGCGCATGCGCGTTGCATTTCCTCGTAATCACGGGGCGAAGACTGTCGGCGTTTCGTGCGTGCCCCTCAGTATATCGCGGGCGCGCGACCCGAGTATGGATGAGGTTTTGAGCCAGCCGAGTTGAAGACGAGTACATCGCGCGCTGCTATTTTGACGCGCAAAGCTACGTGTGATTGCCGTAATGCGCGCTCGCAACAGTAATCCTAAGCTTTGACGTAGTGCGCTCCTGTCGACACGAGATAGGATGCACGTTTCAGTGCGGCCTGTCGGGGGCAGTTCGCACGCGACGCGACAGCGTTTGACCGCGGCTGCCAGGCGAAGCCGAACGTTGAAGAAAAATGAATGATGGACGTTGTATACATTAATATATGAGGCGATTTTCGATGCCGACACCAACACCGATCTCATAGCTTCGTCATTATACTAACATAGGATATAAGGATGCTAAAATATTTGTAATGATGAAAAAAAAGAATATTTCTTAGATCGGAATGACTTTCTCTTCTTGTCTTTCGACACAGTCGTGTGGCGGCGGTTGCGCCTGTCGCGTTTCATAGCGAGAGCTATCCAAAGTCTGCTAATATAAAGTTGATCAGACTGTAAATGTACAATTATCAATCCACAATTGCTCGCATGATCCGTGCCTGAGACTGTTGCCAACGCACCGACGCCTTTCCTGTGAAGATTTCAGAGCCTCGAAGTGAACCATGGTTAGAGCAGAAGAGTCGGGGCGAAGATTCAAATTTGAGTCGACATCGCAGAAAGTTAAGGCAATTAGAATAGATTCGAATGCTGAAGTAAAAGAGAACCTCCTACCTGATGCTGAGTGTTTCACTGAACAAGCTTGTCAACACTGGCAGGAACTATGTTGTGCCCACGACTATAACTCTTTCATCAGGCAGACGCGGGGTAAATACCAAACGCTACCACAGATCATTTTACACCAAAGAGAGCTGGTAGATGCAATATTATCTAGGCTACACTACAAAGCAGCGGTATCCATTCCCGCTTTGCTTGGAGTTTTAACTGCGCTAGCACAAGATCTTGGAGAAGACTTTCTTGTTTACTTTTCACGAACTGTGGAATCGATGGCGTCCTTGGTCAATGAGGGCGCCTTTGAAGATTCTGAAGTCCTGGAAGTCATATTTGACTGCTTGGCTCGTCTTTGCAAATTGTGTAGGAAGCACTTTCTGGCGAATCACTCAAAGTTATTTGCGTACACTTCGATGCTTCGGCTACATAAGTGCAGAATTGTGAGGAGCCTGGCAGCGAAAACTCTTGGTTTTAGTTTACGTTCTGCAACAATTGGCTCCTGGGGAGATGTTTACTTGGATTTGATTGCGGAAATAGCAGCAACGACTCGTGGATTAAAGTTTCAGATGGAAATCTCTGTTGAAACAGGTGAACTCATTCATCAATGTTTCGTTGGGATAGGCAACGAAATTCATTCTAAGGCACTTGATCGAATTGAAGACATGCTTACGCGTGCGGTTTTATGCGATGATATCAACACTCAAATACATGCGATACATTCCACTGTCATAATGACAACAATGAAAGGAGTTCTACAGCATTCGCAAAGTGGTCCATGTATGCCAACGATTTGGGATGTGATACGTGAGCTGTTGGATGCGATCATAGCCACAATGGGTGAAAGAACGTCGCATCTTGTTACGCTGCAACTATCGCGTGTGTGCGTGCAATACTTCACGCAGCCGCATCAAGTTGATAGAATTGTACAGGTATTCAATCATCTCGTTGCAAAGCCGTCAAAGATGCAGCTAACATCAAGCGAATCAGTCCTTGCAGCAAGGCGCAATTTTCTCAGTGAACTGTTCAATTTTGTTTTTAGTTCGAAACTTGTTGGCAGTCCGCACACAGTAATACCTTCTTTGCACAGCATTCCTTGGACCGTTTTGATGTCGCAAGATAAGCCGGAGGAAACAATACTTTTTTTGTCGAGTCTGTATTCAAGCTACACACAGGCTACAGAATTGGCGGATCAATACATATTATTGCAAGCATTTGTTGCGGCACGTGATTCTCTATCAAAACTTGGAAAATCTTCAGTGCAGCTCATGCGAAAGCTGTTACACAATATTGCATCCAAACGACGATGTATGCCGTCAGCACTATATGAAAATACGGTAAATCTTGCAGTGGAAGCAGCATCGATTTCTTCTCACTGCGTCGCTGAACATTCCGTCATAAATATTTACTATATACCGCTCACACGAATACGCAGCGAAAGTCTTGATCTCATCAGCTGCGCTATGCAGAACAAGAAGATTGCTTTGCAACGAACTAACACTGCGGCATTTGAAGTTCAGAATATACTAGCTATATTAACAGCATGCACAGAAGCTGTCCTCTGCTTTGATGTGTCAAACATAAGCGAGCGAGAATATCGCTCGATGTTGACGATCGCCGAGGCTGTGTTAGAAATTTCATACTCGCCATATGTTTCACCGAGTGCTTGGAATGCAGTTGCGACATTCTGCGAGATGAACGCGCGTTATTTCGAGGCGACTGCAGAGTCTCTTTACACCAAGCTTGTCGAACCAGCAATAGCAATATTGGACTCAGAGGACATTAGACTACGACTAGCTGGTTTGCGTGTTTTACTCCGCATAGCAGATGGCAAACTCGTACAAGTAACTTCTGGTGAAAACGATGGTACATTGATGGAGTCGATTAGAGGGCTCAAATCGGAGATCAGCATGTTTTATGCATTGAATAGCCACAGTACTGAGTGTGGAGGTTTGTTGGCGCACATCAAATACTGCACAACCTCGCTTTCAAAATTAGCGTCCCTCGGTGGAGTGACCTCACAGAACAGTTTTCAGCGTTTTCTTTTGGTCAAACTATGTCTAGGGGCATTATATGTCCGATTGACGGCACTTTGGCCGGCACTGTCTAAGTATTTACAGTCTTTGATTCAGGTGCAGCCTGAAGAAAGCAGTCAATTGGTTGACAAAGTTATCAGAACAGACTGTATATGTTTCAATGAAGAGTTTGGAATGGATGCGGGTGGTAAAGCCCCGATAACCCTGTACACAGTTATCGACGGTGATGATCATATCCATAAAGATCTCCACTGGATGTATATGGATTCTCTTTTGAATATTTTAGCGAGCACGGATGAGGACACGCAAACGTCTTTGAACATCAAAGATCGATTTTTTGAGTATGCGTCTCGTGCAAATAGTTTACCACCTGGTATTCCTCGGAAGAACTATGATAAATGTTTAGTGACATGGCTTCGAGTGATATCAAGGGCTTTAAAACGCAAGTCTACTCTGAGATCGGATTCATTTATTTGTATTTTGGAGCGGATGACTGGATACGAAAACGTAGATGTTGCAACCGCAGCGTTGACCTGTTTAGAGCGCTGCAATCTAAGCTACTTCAGTGCTGAGCTGATTGATTACTTGCGATTACTAGTGAACCATACCACATTCAAAGCGACTTTGACTGCGAGGCCTATATGTTTCGATGCGGATGCCAAAGCAGACGGGGTATGTTTCATCGATGAAAAGTATAGAAAAAAAATTGTTCCAATTCTTATTGGAGTACTACAATGTCACGCCCGCCGTAAAGACAAAAAGGGAATCCGTTCTGCAGCACTTGCAAGTATATCGATGTTCGAAACACACGAGATACTTCCCTTGTTTGCACGTAGCCTGTCTGGTGTGGTGAGAATAAGTGAGGATGAATTACATACGCATCTTCTGGGTTCGTTACTGAAGCAACGTTCGGCTATGCACACGGCAAGCTTACATGTAAACTTGAAGAGCTGCTCGAAAACGACGGTAGCATTTTTACTCAATTCGCGCACTATGATGACCGCACTTCGTGCTCATTTAAAAAAGTGCCCTGATCTTTTCATCTTAGTCACATTCAAGATATTTGCTCTTTCTGTAGATCAATCACCGGAAGGTGGGTCAGTGGGCCCAATATCGGGAGACACGTTCGATCACCGTACAAAGATCGTCCATCGCGAAAGTGCGCTCAATATAGTGATCATGTGCGAGTATTTTCAGGGTGATATCATGCCGTTCTGGCCTATGATCATTCCAGCTTTGTCCAAACTAGGTGCACATCTTGAGTCCCATGTACACCAACGTGTATCAACATGCCTACAAATTGTACATGTGTTGACCGCGTACCCCAATTTACTCTTTGCAGATGAGCAGGGCATTGGAAGTTTGCACTCCATTATAACCCAGTGCTGGCGGTGTCTTCAAGTACAGGACATATTGCCAGAATGTCGAGCGTATATCATAAGTATACTAGGAAACGTCGTTGACTTTGCAGGAAGTTCGGAGCCTCGAATCCGCTCAGAGGCGCTTAAACTTTTGCGATCGGACCATCAATTAGTAAATTATGTGTTGAATCTGGTAAACTTTGATTGTATGCGACGAAAACATTATGAGTTTGGCGCGGAGTGGTCTATCCTTGAAAGGCTCGTCATCTTGACGTGTGAAGGAGATGATTTGGTTTCGATAATCATTCGAAATATCATCAGCGTTATCGTGAGCACTTCGAGAGTGAGTGATATAGTCCTCCAAAAGCTATTGGGGGTTCTTTGGGCTATACTTTCTGAGCGAAGAGTCGAAAGAGATATCTGTAATGAGGTTATGCGTCAACTCGCTTTCTTATTTGGAAAACTTCGGCAAAAAAATATCCGTTATGCATTACTTGGTATTTTTGAGACTGTCGCAGCACATCAACCTCGTGCAGTTGATGCCATTCATCGTTTGCGAAATCTCAATGCCATGCGGACAGACAAAATTGACGAAACGGATATTACAACACGTGTGCAAACATATCGCGGACTCACGACAGACTTCTTTTTAGAAATTGCGGCGGATGTCTACGTGGTTGAATCGCTCATTCATCAAAGTATATATGATTTAAAAGGTGATGACATCACCATTCGAATAGCAGCGCGGGGGTCACTGGTAAATTTTGCTTGTGCGATCGCAAAACTGATTGTTCTAGGCGAAGGTGAGTCACTACTGCACGTGCTACAAGTTGCAGTCAACGATTCTCTGACTTCGCTCCTATCACATCGTCATCAAACCACACGTTTGGAGGGCATTATGATATTGAGCAGTTTCATAACAGTGCTTCCTGAGATCTATCGGGATTTGTGCCAGTTGCGGAACCACCCAGTGACGGAACAATTTTTTGAAAATGTTGGGCACATTCAAGAACGACACCAGTGTGAAGCTCTCCGCAATCTACGAAGGGTATTGCGGGTTGCAGAATTCAGCTCGCGATCGATGGTTACATTCGTTTTACCCTTGCTGAAGGGTTTTTTGTATTCTGATTCTCCGGATGTTGTGGAGATAGCCATTTCAACAAGCATAGAAACATTGCATTTCATCACATGGGATGACTATATGATCGAGGTACTCAAAGTTATCAATATGCGGGGTGTTAGATCAAATACATTTGAGAAATACCTCTGTTTAGCGTTGGTTAACATCGCAAAGGTCAACACAAAACAGGGTCTTGGTTCTGAAATAGACCAGATAGAGGTAGTCAAAGAGTTGAGTCCGTCTGTTCTACCGTATTTGGAGGCGCGAATTGCGTTGCACGGTCGTGATGAGGATCAGGGTAAAGTGAACCATTTGTTCACGCAAGCATTCTGCACTATTTCGTGCTTACTCGAAGCTTCGGACAGAGACGATAGAATACAGATCGTGATGTCAAAACTTGCCAATGCTTTTTGCAGTCGTTCTCAGAAGATAAGGGACTCAGCGCGTAGAACGTTGAGTTGTCTTCTTACGTCATTACCATCCTCTATTATAGTCCAAATACTGCAGTTTTTGATGGGTCAACTAGATAAAGGGTTCACACAATATGTTAGAGAATCTATCATATTTTCTGCCGTGTTCTCCGACGCATTATTGGATGCAGATTTCCACATCGTTCTGCCAGTCGTTGTGAATATACTTGAGCGTGATTCTTTTGGAGATTTATATGATTCAAAGCTTTGCGGAAGTGTGAAGACGTTCTGCGCGGAGAGCCGCAAGATGTACCCATTGCGAAGTACAGTCCTTCTGTTCTCACGTATTTACGACGATTACACGTTAAACTCCGCCATACGTCCACTGAGAAACGTTTTGAGCGTGAGCTCGGTCAGTGGATTGAATGCGACAAAGTTAAAGTTGTATCTTGAAGCTTTACGCCAAGGCTTGTCAAAGAATACGCGACTGTCGGCTTACAGTGTGCTACTTATCTTCTTCTCAGTCGTAAGTGATTGTCTGAACGTGATTGAAACAAATGATGTTAAGCCCATCCGCTCTTCTAAAGAGACGAGGGACAACTCAGCCGCTCACCTTGAGAAGATGCAGACAGTACATACTGAAAATATCAATATGCTGGCCAATTTTTCGCTTGATATACTAAGTGATGTCCTGCGTAGAACGTCAAACGCGGACATGGGAAGTTTCAAAAAGCATATGGGACGAAGTTACTTCATTACACTCACAAGTCTACTGAGATATCGTGAACTTCAAATACGAGCGATTACTGTTCTGAAAGACACCGTGCGACATGCACCAAGTACATTTCAGCAGCATCTGGTCTTTATATTGAAGCGAATGTTTCATCTTTTGAAACAGTCGCCTACCTTAATGTTGCGAAATGCAGTGTATGCATTGTTGACAGCAGTATTGAAGAGCGATCATTCTTTGACGTTGTCTTCAGATCTTTGCAACCTCGTCGTGACTCTTACACTTGAAGACACGCAGCGTTACCAACTTTCCAAGGCTAATTTCAGTATACTCAAAGCAATCATAGGAAGACGAATTTTAGTACCTCATATGTATGAGCTCCTTGAGAAATTAATGTCACTCAATGCTGTGGGCAATAATGTCCAGCTAAGAGCGTCGTGCTCAAAATTGGTTGTTCAGCTTATTTTGGTGTGTCCCATTGGAGAACGTAAATTACATGCAATTCTTGACAGTCTGCTTGCGAATGCAGACTATGAGTATGTTCAGGGTCGTTTGTCTGTTCTAGCAACAATATCGACACTCGTGGCAAAGATTCCAGAGGAAATACTCAGTATGCACTCAGAATTGCTTCTGTTGTTTTTCTTGACAAAATTAGCATCAGATGCCGACCAAGCATGTAGAACTTTGTGTGCGCACAGTACGCTGGTATTACTTCAGCGCGTTTCGGACACTCACCTCAATAAGCTCTTCGCAATAATAGCCACAGCAATTACTGGCGGAAATGGAGCGATTGTCGGAGCAGCTTTACAGATACTCAGAATATCGTTGCCAGAGATAGATCTCGCAGCCCAAATTTATGTCGAGTTACGAAGTGAAATCATCAAGAAAATCGTCAGTCTTTCAGATTGCGACTGTCGCGCAGTAGAGGTTGATTGGCCGCTATTGTGCAACGCGCTCTTAATATTTGAACAGGGGTTGGAGCAGGGCATAGATGGCACACTTAACCCCGTGGAAGCATTCAATCTTTCTCGGGTATTTATCACGTTGCTTCATCATCCACACATCTGGATAAAAACAACGATATGTCGATTACTTAACCTGTGTGTGATTCACAAAGATACGAAAAATAGATCTGAGGCACAATACATCGTCAATAGTTTTCCAAGCGAGCGCATTCACGATACTTTGATAGCCATCGTGAATGTGTTGTGGCAGCTACACACATCAAGTAGTTTCACAAAAACATCTGAGAAAACTATGTCATCAATTCTGAGAACTTTGACTGGCATCTCCGCTCACTTACTCCAGCAAGAAAGATCCGACTTTTGGCAGGGGGATGAGCGTTCGAACGAAATCTTTCATTTGCCTCTGTACCGGAGTTGTGTTACAAACAAGATGCATTTGTTGAGAATGTCCATGTGCCGTGAGCTACAAGAGTTTGCATTGAAATGGATGGCTGCGCTCGCAAACGAAATGAAAGACGTGTTAAAGCACTATCCTGAGATCTTACGCGATTTCGTCGCAATTTGTAGAATCAGTCGTAAAGGCGAAAAGGACATCTCTATTCTCGCCAGCGATCTTATAGACTGCTTCTCTACTTACGTTCCCACGCAAATATGGGTGCAGATTATTTCATCAGTCGACGATGATCATCATGGTCCAGCTAGCTGTTCTACGTCACTTGGTAAACGGGACCGAAATCACATCTGAAGAACCCGGTACTTTTCAAGAGCCCACAGTGAGACACGTATTCAATCTATGCTGATTCATGAAAACAATCGAAACAATCGAAGCAATTCCGTCTTCCTTCTAACATCGTCATCTTCATCATCATCAGCAGCAGCAGCAGCATATTCTGCCAATAAATTGAGCGATGATATTATTTCCTGAACATTTGCGGTGAAAGTATATCCCTTGAGCGTACGGTCGATTCCCCAGAGCGACGCAAACGAGCTACGTAGTATCAAAGCAATAGACGCCGATCTTGTTAGCACTTCCAAAGGAAGCTTACTCAAGCGAGCCTGTCGAATACCGTAGTTCTCATCCTGACGACGTTCATAGTCGATCAACATGTAGTTAAAGTTGAAATGCCCACACTCTTCTGCGAATCCCAAGGTGAAAGTACGCGATGCACTATATACTACTCCGAAGTCTACAACCGTTCGTAAATGGCTGACGAGAACGAGTTTTACACTCCTTTGTAGCAAAAATTCTAGGAATACCCACATGATGCACTCTGCCTCTCTAACACTGGTTGCCTTACATGGCTCATCGAGAAGAGCTAGTGTGTTAGAAGAACAAGTCGATATTATACCCTTTAAGAGCTTCAGATCTGAGAAGAAGTGAGAGCTGAACAAACCAATTTGTTCTTCGCCGTGATGAAACACCATGTCGAATAACGGACAATACATATGTCGAGCATTGATGAACCGCGTCGATAAAGCGAGTGTGGTAAGTTCAGCAACTCGCTGTATAAACGTACTCTTTCCGCTCATACTTGGACCCGTTACGAGGACAAACGGCGTCGCATGTGTAAGTAAAAGCGAGTGTGAAGGACATGACTCTCCGAACTGTATACCCGGAGCATCAACAAGAAATACTCCATTTTCATTCATAAACGGTCTCATATTGCGACAAAAACCAGTGCTGCGCTCAAACAAAGAGGCGATATATTTCATGCTATGCATCGTGATGCCGATGCATGATTTTGCACGTTGTAAAGTTGCCTCTAAATTCTGATACATCAATATTCTCCTCCGTTCCAAATCAGCCAACTTAGCTTCAAAACGTGCATTCAAGCAGTCTAAATGACAACAAGAAAGCCTGGTGTAAATACCACTTTTTGTTTTCAATTTTGAGTGGCAATTGACGAAAGCAGTGACACGAGTATCGCGGTAGTCGTCTAATTTGTAGAGCTCGGAATGCTGCACATACCAGGCAAATCCACAATGATTTCTATACTTAAGCATTCTACTCTGAAACCCGAATAGTCGCTGCTGATTGATTATGAACGTAAAAATAGCTTCTGCGATCTGACACAAAGACACGCGATGCAAATCAAACGTCCTATCGATCCCTGACTTCCACAAGAAAATATCACTCAAAGCTCCAAACTTGACATCGTGTACGCCCGAACGAATGTGAGAGTTAAGTTCTTGCTTTATCCTGGCCAAGGCAGGGCGCGAGAACAATCTAGTTTTCATTTCTGTAGCAATAGGATCATGCATGTGGCGGAGAAGACCGTTGCACACGTCAATCGCGTAAAATGTGTTCAGCGTTGCTCTGATCAATGACTGAAAATAATATGGGCTACCCGCTCGGATTTGCATCCATTCTAGTGTAAGGTTCGACAGTAGCGATACGCATGTCGCCGTGTTTGAGTAATTTTCAAGTATTCGTACCTTGAATGCATCTGAAGTATCAAAGTAAGTATTCGCCAAGGTGTCGCCATTCTTTTGCATATGGCACATGCACTGTGTTTTCATCGCACAACTCATCAAGGTAACACCGAACAGTGAATATGATGCAACAGGGGCCAGATCACTTTTGAACGTGGAGTCCGACAACACTCGTGTTTTTTGTAAAGTCGATGTTAGCAAAAATTCGAGAATATCAGTCGTTCGTTTAGATCGTAATGCTCTCTCCAACACATGAGTGAGGTTGCTATCGAACCAATTAAGCACCAGGATGTTATCAGGTGCAGGAATATTGATATTTTGACGTCCAGAATACTTTTCGAGAACTAATCGGAAAACCTTACAGCCCAGCATTATGCAGAATCTTGTCATGGTATCAATTAAAGCACGGAATTCGGATTGGCATTCACTCGCCACGGTCGAAACAACAATGACCGTTTCTAGTCTTTCCTCCAAGACCTGCTTCAACGAATGTGTACAGTCAAAACTTTCGCTATATTTGAAACTGCTAACACGCAGTCGAGTCGCCAATGAACCTGCCGAGATCAATTCAACATTTAAGTGTGCATCAAGCCGGATGACGCCAATCATCACGCCTGAAACTGCAGCCTTCACGCGACTGGTATCAGTATACGTATGCTGAATCAAACGACATGCTCGCCGAGCGTAGTTTGTGTATTACAAGTTGTGATGTACGTTATACTACTATTCCGGACAATATAGCGGTGTGCATATTTCATTCGTGGGCTTTTCACAGATGTACATGAATAATGCTAAAGTTCTGTCGTATCTATGACTCCTCCGCCAATACCGAGAACCAGAGTACGCGGATTCCATTCTTCATTGTAGTTCGTGCAACCGAGATCACGCAAAGCTGCGCTACCAACATCTGAACATAGCAGTAGGTGCTCCTTTTTCGCCAGTCGAAGTAAATCTTCAACTCCTTGCTCAATGAGCATGGACTGTTTTGCCATCTAAGAACGATATATAAAATCTCTCGACATGTGCGACGCACCTTCACAGTTTGAGCACCGGTTGCAGCGCAATTTCTTATCAGCATGCAACATTGCCGTTGAATACCTCCTTCGTCTTTATGTTTTCGCATCAAGTCGAACAACGTATCAAAGTGCTGCTCGTGGACCATGACTTCTGTTAAATGAACATTCCGAAGCGATGCCGCGACTAGCACCCCCAGTGCACGTTCAACCATGCCGTGATGCTTGCCTTCGAAATGAGTGATAAAAAAAGTGAAAACGTTCAAAACAGCTTTCAAACCTGTAATGAATAAAATGTTATTTACCAGTTGAACACCACCGCTTTCGACAAACCGTATCCTTGTACTTTCAAGGATCAAAACTCTCCGTAGGCACCCGAGAGTGAACTTAGTCTGTGCTTCGCTGACTGGTTGTGCCAAGATTCTCTAATGTGTGATTCAAAAACTGAGCAGGATTAGGTTTTAAGCACGAACCAAGAAGCAGTCGAAAGCGCCTGCTTCCATGAAAATTGTGCAAATTATCTCACTGATAAGCAGAGACTCAATCTGTCGCAGTAGTATTTAATAAGGTCAACACACGGGTCACCATCTTACCAAGTACAGAATACTTTCACTGCGAAACTCTAGTGGCTTCTCACAGTCATCCTTCAGAACTTTTTAAGAGTAATGGTCGAACACAATATCTATTGGAGCAACGTACTCTTCACAAGCATATTCGCAAGCTCAGTATTGCACAGCTCGTGAATGCGCACTAAAGGCACAGGCGCATCGCCTTGATCTCGTGCCAAGAGTGTGCGTGTCAGCTTACATATCGTGATGTGAGAAGTTCGCCAATCAGTCGCCAAAACGTGCATTAGCATCGTTAAAGTATTGTGCTGTAGCAACAGTGAATGTCGAGACGGAGGGGAAATCATGAATACTCACTTCTAATAGTTCCTGCTTTGTTCTGTAGCAACACTTTGACCCCGCCATAAGTACGCGCAAAAAGTCATCACACATAACGCCATTCTCAAGTACATCTGCTCCCATATTACTAAGCAAACGCTTCGAAACGGCATCCCAAATTTCAACTCTGACGTTGCTTCTTTGGAGAGTCTCTACGTAGAATATAAACCAATACCACATTGATAGTCGTGCTCAAAACTCTCACCTAACAGAATTTTCAAAACAGAGTGACAAGTCTCTCCTTTGTCCAAAACTAAAATTGCCGCAGTAGTCAGGCTCGATGTAGTTTGAATGAAACTTTTTTCGCCGGTGAAGAAATTAAAGTCGGAAGAAACTGCACAAAGTTTTGATACACACAACTCAATTTTTGTTGGATCTGTCTCCTCAGCGGCTCTCATAAGTTCCTCGAACAAGAACGCACGTTCTGATCTATCCTCTGAGCTTTCACGCAGTGTATCACGGTATTCTAGTCCTCTTATCCGAAGTTCTTCCTTTGCTTCCCGGAAAGCTTCCTCTTCGCTCATCTGAAAGTCAACGCGATAACTTTCTACTAAATCATGGAACAGTGCCTTGTGAACGCGTCTTTAGCTGGCTCATGACAAGTGCTACGTGATATTCTACCTGTGTGAGTCGTGCATTATCCATTGTTGTTTATCGTCGCAAAGTGCGCGCAACGCCGCCTTATCACGAGACATACGTGCGAGTCAACACGGTGCATGTGGACGCAACGGTGACGTTCACGGTGAAATATATGCTCTAGTTTCGACATGTTTTCACACATAAAAATACGCCCATATACTGCGTCTTACGCTCGCTATCATACTATATGTTCGCACGAATGTGACACAGCTACATCGCGAGTGGCGAAACAAGTTCGTTGGACAGTCATTCGTTCGCCGTACGCCGTTCTGCCGTACACGGTCCGCACACCGTGGAACGTTGCGAGCCATGCCGAACTCTTCTCTCGAGCGGCTACTCCTCCTTGATGGAAAACTATGGGTTGATATCCCAGCTAAGTTGCCCCAGTTGTCGCCAGTTTTCCGTAATATACACGAGTATCGAGAAGATTTTGCGGCTCTTCTTGTTGAAGAAGCACGAGAGAGTGTGAAATCAGGATTTGAACAATCCGCGGGTAATGATCAAAGTATGTTCTTGTCGATTTTCACTCTTACTATCGATTTCAGCTTCTGGGTGCCGTATGAATGTAACTGTCACCAAAATATCTCTCGGTGCTGAGGTGACTTGCACCATCTCCAAAGGAAACTTAGACGAACTCGATAGAGTATTGAGGCCGAATGTGGTCATCTTGATAGCCCCAGAAACTACGGGATACGCCTCTCGAGGTCCTCCCGCGGGTCCGCATGCACTTGGCACGGTACTGCACACTTCTCTTTCTGCGACAAAGCAAACTGTAACTGTAAAGTTGGTCTCAAAAGACACCAGCTTTCTGGTTCCACGTGGAGGGGCGTCGTTAAAGCACGATATAAGCGACCATAACGTTTTCGGCACGTACTGGTTATTACCTAGCACAAAGTTGTCCACGTTTTTGCAGGAGTTTGGTGCACTTTGGTCACTAGAAAACTTGGACACTGTACGTTGTTCTTCTTCGTAGACTATTTGATATTTGCTCTAAAGCCTAATATAGCGCATGCTACAGTCCATTTTGAATCCAGGCAAGCATAAGAATAATCAAGTTTGTTCCGACAAGCTGCCATGTGTGCCTCAAACTGGCGGATTGGGGGAGTGCTTCAATCGAGACCAGACTCAAGCAATCAGACAAGCTATGCTGCACGATGTATCGCAGTCAACAAACTTTCCTTTCACTCTCATACAAGGTCCTCCTGGCACTGGAAAGACACATACAATAGTGCGTCATTTCGTCTTATGCGTTTGAAGTGCACACAATCTCATATTTCTTTACAGTGGGGACTCCTAAATGCACTCCATCTGGTAAAATTTGATGAATACTATCGCTCGATCATACATGCTATTGCCGGGGACACTGACACGACGCAACAAAGACCACATATATTGGTTTGTGCGCCTAGTAATGGCGCGGTTATTAACATCCTACGGCGCGTATCGCATGCAGGTTTTATTCAGCGTGATGGAGCAAAATACCATCCGTCAATAATTCACGTCGGAACAGAAAATCTAGATATTGAGGACAGACAACTGTTCGAATTCAGCGCTGAAAGTAAAGCAAGAACGTTATTAGGTATGAGTAAGGAAGATTGGTTGCTCTGGCTTTCCAGGCAGTGCCATACTGTCCGAGCACTAGAGGAAAACTTACAAACACGACTCAACTTTCTCAAGCCCGCGGAGAGCACTCGCTTCAATCAGGCCGAGCTTGAAATGATCACGGGGGAAATACTTTCAATGTACGAAAGTAGAGACCGAGCAGTAGCAGATCTTTCGCGTCTCGAACATTTGCGACCGTATTACGATCAAACATTGAGAAATGAGTGTAATGTCGACGTGCTACGAAGCGCTTTGGAGGCATCCTTCGTAGATGAGGCTGAGATTGTTTTCACTACACTCGCTTCCAGTGGTAAACGATGTCTTACGAATGTTTCACATGGGTTTCATACACTCGTTGTCGACGAGGCCGCTCAAGCTACTGAGTTATCTCTTCTTGTACCGTTATTTCATGGGGTTAGACACTGTGTTCTGGTTGGTGATCCTCAACAACTGCCGTCAACTGTACTTTCCAAGGCGGCTGTGCAATCACACTACGATAAGTCCTTTTTTGAGAGACTGGTAGATAATGGCATCAGTCCGATTCTGCTTTCAATCCAGTATCGTATGCATCCGAGTATACGGCAGTTTCCATCAAGCTTCTTTTATGCAGGCAAGTTAGTAGATGCGAGTGTTTGCACTAGTACAACGAGTATATTACAACATGAAAAAATGTGCTTTTCGCACATTGTTCCGTTCGGTCCATATTTAGTGTTTGACACAGGTGGTGGTGTCGAACAGCGGGACTATCATGGCTCTGTGAAAAACGAGTTTGAGGCATTATTATGTGTTCGACTCATATTAGCTGTAGAGTCATCGATCACGCAGGCTGGGCCTAAGTTGACATTGACAGTCATTTCACCTTATTCATATCAGTGCGAGAGACTGAGACAGTTAACACGCCAATTAGGACCACTGCAAAGAGTCCAAGTACATATTAGCACTATAGATGGATTCCAAGGCAGAGAGAGCGATGCAGTCATACTATCGTGTGTTCGCAATGCGGCGACAGGCGTAGGATTCATGAACGATGCCCGCCGATTGAATGTTGCTCTGACGCGAGCAAAAACATTTCTGTGGATCTTGTGCAGTGCAAATACAAGTAGTAATCATCTATGGGCATCTCTGATAAACGATGCGATACATCGAGATGTTGTGATCCCACGGATCACGGTAGAGAAATTTTTGCGTGCGTCAAAACCGTAGTAGATATTTTCACATGTAAACAACTGCGTCCCACATCAACAATTTTGCGTTGTACATATGAAGTCAATCACTGCATGATTCTTTTCGGCTAAAAGAGTGATAGAAGACTGCGCTGCACCTAGCTGCAATGCCACCATTTTCAGTTTTGAACAACCTTGGAAAAATGCAGCTGACTGCCGTCGGCAAATTTCGCGAAGCAAAAAGAGAACAGATTCTATGTGAGGACTTGACGATAGCCCATGGTTTAACCCAGAGAAAAAGTCGTCAGACGCATCAGGTGACAAGTCACGAGCGATTTCGTTCGCATGACTTGCTGGCAGCATGTGTAGTACTGCTATAAATAGCGCTGGGTTTGCGAGACGAGCCGCCAACTTGAGAGCATACGAATAAAGTCCTTGCTTCACTGCTAGGTGGATATTCTGTTCATCTACTTCCTCTCCTATCATGGTCGGTCTTGCGTTCACAATACAATTATCCAAAATATGAACTTGATTTAAAAGAGCAACTCCCAGAATAAGTCCGTTGTTTGTAGAAAACAGTGTACCAGTATGATTCACTGAAGAACCATTAACATGCAGTCTTAGCCGTTTAATCAAAGAACAACTTTGCACGTCATAAACTCGTATCGAGCATGAAGAATCCAGATAAGCGAGCATGGTATCGCTCTGAATAAAGGAAAGCCGAGAAGAGTGTAAATTGTGAGAAATCGAGGAGTTAGGGATATCTATGGAAGCATGAACTGTTCCTTCTAGTACATGCCACATGTGTATTCGGTTATTTCGTGTCAATGAAGCAAGCATTTTACCGTTATGAGACAATGTAGCTGTAGTGACCTCGGCTGAATGAAAGAACGAATCTAGCTCGCGTTTACCCCCACTTAGATCCCACACACGGGTAGTCTTATCCCATGAACACGAAATTATGTACATATTCTGCGGGCAGATCTGCAAAGAGGTCACTGGCGCTCCGTGGCCGACCAAAATATCAAGAAGCTGTCCTGATAACATCGACCAAACCAAAATGTTGTGACTTTTCTCAGCAGCGCCGCATATGATATTATCACTCTGGTCGATCGATAAATGTGTTATTCCTTGCCCATCTGGACAAGTGAAGGTTCGAAAGTTTTTGCACCTAATGAGGTCAAATGCTCTCGCCGTTCCATCCAAGCTGGACGAAACAAACGCATCGTTATGACAAAAAAATACCAGATCTGTTATCGGCGCCGTATGCTGCGTAAACGTCATGGAGCACGTTCCAAGAGGTAGCCGCCAAACTTTAACAAGTGAAGCTTCAGAGCCAGTGACCAATAATGTTCCATCCTCACTGAGGGCCGCTGCTCCGATTTGTGAGAGTTCATTATTTGACTTGTATATCAAACTATCACTTTGCCAATCCCACAAACAAAGCTCACCAGATTCATCACAACTTAGCAATACGAATTTACTGACAGGGTCAAATTTACAGTTGACCGAATCGCAAACCGGAAAGTCCGTTTTGACCGTTGCAAGTATCACACCTGTGACCATGTCATATATTTTAAACCCGTCTGGAGCCCCAATACATAGCATGCTCGCACTTGCGTCGAAAGCAGCACATAACATGGTCGAAGTAAGTGGAATAGTTCGCACTACGGTATTTGAACCGTCTGACGCAAAATTGAATTTGATCACTTCACCATTTGTCAAAACTGAAAGCAATTTGGCTGGTTCGTTACAAATATGTACCGCAAGTAACTTGGCTCGCGCCACAAAATCAAAGAACGCAGGTTGCTCAAAGAGGCCCATGATCTTGCATGCTCTATCTCTGGATGCAATAGCTAGGTAAGCGTCATCTGAACTCCATGATAAGCTCAGGAGTGATGTCGAACAACCCATGTCTCGGCTTCGCAACGCCAAACTCAGTCGGTCTGCAGCGCCCGTTCGTTGCAAATTCCACACTTCAACAGTTCTATCAACAGCGATTGCGACATACCTTGTCGAGTGACTGAACGATACAGCATGTATTTCACTTTTGTATCGGAAACGCTGGCAAATGACTTGCTTACGGGTGTCAAACATAATCCCAGCCGTTTTGCCAACCACAAGAAGCAGAGTCTTACACTTTGAAATCGCTAGTTGGCGGACATTCCCTTCTAGCTCACTTGAGAAAATAACTGCTCTATCTGAACCGACCTCAATCTTCTTGATGTGGCTTCCGCAGCACGTATAAAGTACACCATCCAGCATGACGGCGGCCCCGGGACGAGTCGAACCAACTACGTTCGTCACCCGGTAGCCGAGCATAACGATGCTTGAGAGATTTAGCGTCCGCTAAATCGACTCTCGAACAATTTTCGTGGATGCTTAGTCACCTCGGAGGACGCGCGCAAAGGACGCAAGGCGACGGGTTGCAGCCGCCGGCGTCGTCGGAAAACCACGCGCGAGCGCGTATAAAAGCTTCGTAATTTGTCGACAGAATCACCTATCAGCCAGTCAGATTATCGTGTCAAATATTTACCACGATATTTCGAGCTTACACTTTTTCCAGTCGTACTGCCGTAGCACGCTCAGAGTCGCAGAGGTGTACAGCTCCCGGGAGCACACTTCGCTCCGATCACACATGCACACACAAAGAGTTGAGCATGTCAGGACTAAACTTGAGAGTTATACATTTATCTTCGCTGCTACGTGCATTCTTTTGATCGGCAACGGTGAAAAGTCGCTTTTCGCGCTGGCGAGCAACTCAACACAAAAGAAAAAGTACTGTGAACCTACTACAATCCAGCATTGACTCATTCGTTACACAGGATAATCTTGGGACTATCTGGTACATTTTGCGCCTTGCAGACTAAACTGGTTGATCATGCTACGAGCAACAAGCTTGGACTCAGAAGAGTGGCAACAGTTACCGCAGCTGTGCTTTGGATACTGATGCTGTTCAGGTACGGCAGATTGTCAAATACTTTAACAATTTGTGAATACGTTCGCAGTTCGATCGCATTCTTTTGGAGAATATACGGGTGTTATTTTCTACTCGTTCAGGTTCGCTTACTGTCTCGGCGAGGAAGATCTGTAGCTAGCAAGCTAACAACATATGCAGGCAGTACTATTTCTTGGTATACTCCACATGATTCACTTTTTCGCTCAGTGGAATTGAAAACACGACATCATCGCGTCACGCAGGATATCAGAGTATATTAAAAGTACGTTTATGGTCGTTCAGCTGTGTTATACCCTGGCATCTCGTCGAAGTTTAGATACCGATACGTATCAGAAGCATCGATGGTGAGACTCGAGGTATACTTGAGGTATTCACTTTTCGATGGGATTCGTCCAATGATTGCGCACACTGCTGCGAGTTCTGCGGATGCAAGGTAAACATTAGCTCCCTTGCCAAGACGGTTAGGGAAATTGCGAGTACTCGTTGAAACGACCGTGCTGCGCTCGGCGACTCGAGCTTGATTGCCCATGCACAGTGAACAACCAGGCATCTCCGTTCGTGCGCCCACGGAACCAAATGTACCGTAATAGCCTTCGTCTTTTAAACTAGATTCGTCCATTTTTGTAGGTGGTGCGATCCAAAGACGTGTTGGTAGCGTACCGCTGAAGGATTCCAGTATTTTTCCTGCTGCGCGAAAATGCCCAATATTCGTCATGCAAGAACCTATGAAAACTTCATCAACTTTGTCCCCTGCAACAGTAGACAACAGCCTTGCATCATCTGGATCATTTGGGGCACACAATATGGGTTCAGTGATAGTAGCCAAATCGATCGTTATCTGCTCCGCGTATTCGGCACCACTGTCAGCCTCAAGAAGGATCGGAGCTGCAAGCCATGAAGCCATGGCTTCTATACGACGCTCGAGTGCGCGTTGATCGCCGTAACCTTGTGAAATCATCCATCGAAGAAGAACCACGTTACTCTTCAGATATTCTTGGATCGGTTCCTTGTTGAGCTTGATGGTACAACCTGCAGCACTTCTTTCAGCACTCGCATCGGATAGTTCAAAGGCTTGTTCACACTTGAGATGTTCAAGACCTTCAATTTCTAGTATACGGCCGCTGAAGACGTTAACTTTGTTTTCCTTGGAGACAGTGAGTAGCCCCTCTTTGATGGCAAAGTATGGAATAGCGTGCACAAGATCTCTTAGTGTGATACCAGGCTGAATAGATCCGGTAAACCTAACGAGGACGGACTCTGGCATGTCTAGTGGTATAACTCCTGTAGCGGCCCCAAATGCAACAAGACCTGAGCCAGCAGGAAACGAAATTCCGATGGGAAAACGTGTATGTGAATCGCCGCCAGTACCAACCGTATCTGGTAATAACATTCGATTCAACCAACTGTGTATAACGCCGTCGCCGGGCTTCAGTGATACACCACCTCGAGTTCTAATGAAGTCTGGTAGTGTGTGATGAGTGGCGATGTCTACCGGCTTTGGATATGCTGCGGTATGACAAAATGATTGAAGCACAAAATCAGCGCTAAAACCGAGACAAGCTAAGTCTTTCAGTTCATCACGCGTCATTGGACCTGTAGTGTCTTGGCTTCCCACTGTGGTAACTTTCGGTTCACAATATGTACCGGGTGACACACCACCTTCCATACCGCAAGCTTTTGCGACAATCTTTTGAGCATATGTAAATTTGGTGATCTTCTTATCCTGTGAATTGGACTTTCGGAACAGGTCGGACGGAGGTAACTTCAAGTGAGCCCGTGCCCTCTCTGTAAGACCACGACCTATGATGAGCGGGATTCTACCACCAGCACGTAACTCATCCAATAGCACAGGACTTCTGAGCGAGAAGTTGGAAAGTTCTTCATTCGAATCATGCCTTTTGACGAGTCCTTCATAAGGGTATATGTCGATGACATCACCCATTTTCAAACGATCGACACTCATCTCAAGAGGGAGTGAGCCACTATCCTCCATAGTATTGAAGAAAATCGGCGCAATTTTACCACCAATCGTGACACCGCCGGTTCTTTTATTCGGAACGTACGGGATATCCTCACCCATATGCCACAGTAGAGAGTTTGTCGCGGACTTTCTTGAAGAACCAGTGCCAACAACATCGCCAACATACACAAGCGGGAACCCTTTCGTTTTGAGCTCACACAGCTGATCCATCGCATTCGTTATCCCGTCTCTTTGATTTTTAAGCATCGCGAGCGCATGTAATGGAATATCTGGCCTACTCCAGGCGTCTTGCGCTGGTGACAAATCGTCAGTGTTGGTCTCTCCTGTCACTCTAAATACCGTCATGGTCAACTTCTTTTGCAGGGAATCTCTTGAAGTAAACCATTCAGCGGCAGCCCAACTTTCGAGTACTTGAATTGCAAACTGATTGCCTGATTTCGCTTTGGCTTCAACATCGTAAAATGCATCGAAAACTAAAATGGTGTGCGATAATTCTTTCGCGGCAAACGACGCCAGCTCTGGGCTGTCCAAAGCGGCCAACATAGGGGAGATGTTATAACCCCCCTGCATAGTCCCAAGAAGCTTCAAAGCGAGCTTTGGACCAACGAAATGATTGCTAGTCGATCCACTCACGATGGATGCCAGCCATGCCGCCTTCACGTACGCAGCCTCGTCGACACCAGGTGGGACTCTAAATTTGAGGAGATCTAGCAAGCGTTCTCCGTCTGCAGCACTCAGGCTATCACTTTCGAGAAGATTTGTCACCTCAAGAACTTGGGATGCGCTCAGTGGTTTGGCCGGTATGCCCAATTGTCTACGTTCTTCTTCATGATGCACATAGGTCGCCAGAAAAGAGTTCGTAGTTGTGGTGCTCAACTGGCGCACCGAAGCTACAGACGCAGTACGTAATTTAGCGATGTAAGACGGGGAGACCGTGGGGGGGGCTACACAAACGCAGTGCGCTCGAAAAGGCATGCCAGCAGCGGCGACTCATCGATAAGCGTTATACGAAGCGCCACAGACGAAGGCGTGGTGCGTTGTGACGGTGCGATCGGGGACAGTAAACGATATAGCGTACTACATTTATGGATTCCCAGGGTATCCATATTATCACGGCTTTTTGCATAACAAAAAACAAAAGGTACTCCGGTATTCACGCTGGCCACGCGTCGGTTCCAAGAAAAGCTAGTGAACAGGATTTGTTCAACCAGTGGCGTATTTGCAAGTTGTGTGGCGAAGAAGTTCGTTCTAGATCGCTTACTGTGTAGAGGCGTGTGCGTGATCGGAAGAGGCGACAGAATTATTCGGCAGTGCGGCATCTCTGAGGCAGCTCTGAGGCAGCTCTATCGAGGCACGTGTTGGAGAGGTACGGCTTTCACGATGCTATTCAGCGCGAATTGAGTGTAGAAATTGCGGACATTGGCTTTGTGTTTGAATCCAGAATTGTGCTGCTTTCTTACCGTAGCCGAGTCGTGCGTTAAGAAGGCGTCACAGTAATCTTGAGTACAGTTCAGGTTGGAAAGGAAAGCGAAAAAAACGCGTACCGCAGTAGTATCTCGCCATACGTCAAGCTTGTATGCCGCGACGACAAGTTGTCGACGAGTACCTTGCGACTCGATCACAAGCGAAAGAGAATGGAGATTGGGGTGTCAACGTCGGGTAGCTGAGCACGCGCCGTGCAGCTCAGACTCGTGGCGCTGTTCAGTAAGTGCGAAGTACGGACGGTCCGGTTATCGAATGACGTTATACCAAATGAATTCGTTGGCACTCTCGAAACCTTATATACGAGGTAGCACATGTGCGATTATTCATATGTACAGTTGCGGTTTTACGACTTTTTTGCCTTTCACAGCGACGTGTCTTCGTCGTAGGGGACTCGATCGTCAACGCGAACGCCTTGCGTCGTTTGCGAGGTACTTCGAACGTCTGACGCGGCTAGACTATAAGTTTTGTTCCGCGCCGTCGTAAAATTCCAGAAGTCGGATAACTAACAATCCAACTAATATCGGCAACGGGCTAGAAAGTCATGAGCAGTAAACCGACAACGTGCTGCGTTCTGGAAATTCTGACGTCTTCTTGTAAGCCTTTGTTACGGAGAGACTGGCGTGGCGAAGCACCCTCAAACTACTTGGAGCAATTTTCGATCGCATTTATCGAAGCAAGCTATGAATCAGGACTGCCGCCTATTTTTTCAGACAACTCTGGAGAGAACGACTTTTTCCACGTGAAGCACAGCGATCTGATTTTTATGTGTGTCGGTCGTAAAGGTTCAAACCCAGCGCTGATCTTCAACTTCATTCATAGCTTTATTGAACTTCTGAAATATTATTTTGGGAACCTCGAAGAGGAATCTATCAGAGATAATTTTGTTCTCATTTACGAACTATTGGATGAAGTCATGGACGATGGCTATCCACAGTTCACCGAGGGCAAGGTCCTTGAACAATTCATCACACTTGATGCGCATCGGTTAGAGGAAGTACGAGCTCCGTTGGCGATCACAAATGCTATTTCTTGGCGTCCAGCGGGTATTTCTTACACGAAGAATGAAATATTCCTTGACGTGCTGGAAAGTTGCTCGTTGTGTGTGAACAGCTTCGGAGAAATAACACAGTCTTCGTTGCAAGGCGCGGTGCAGATGAAGGTACAACTCAGTGGTATGCCCGAGTGCAAACTCGGTTTGAATGAAAAACTTGATCCGCATCACGAACGTTCTTCCACTAGCGTTGACAAACCGGTAGGTGTGGAAGATATCAAGTTCCACCGTTGCGTCAAGTTGGGAGAGTTTTCCTCAGATAAAAGTATAATATTTGTGCCCCCAGATGGCCGCTTTGAGTTACTTTCGTATCGTTTGTCATCAAGCGTCCAGCCTCTGGTTTGGGTTGTTGCCAAGCGAATAGCTCTGGGAGAAACAAAAATAAAATACACCGTGAGAGTATCTACGCGTTTCAGGGAACGCTTCTCAGCTCAGGACGTGACAATTATCATTCCTGTTGAATCAGACGCGACGAAGCCCGAAATACAGTGCAAAGTTGGCGAAGTACTATACGTCCCTGAGTTAGAGTCTATCAAGTGGCACGTTAAGACAATTCCTGGTGGAAGAGACTTTGACTTGACAGTGCTGGTTTCAGTTCCTTCTGTGAAGGCACAAGCTCCCAGCTTTTCTCGCAGTTATGTTAAGGTACAGTTTGAGATCCCATATTTCACACCAAGTGGAATACAGGTTCGTTACTTGAAAGTATCGGAAAAAAGTGGATACTCAGCCCTTCCATGGGTAAGATACGTCACTCGCTCGGGTGACTACACTTTCAAAATTGGTTAGGTGGCTCACGCGCGCAACGTCACTTGCACTGGGACTCCAAAAAGTATAGACTGATCCATATTCTGCATAGCTTCTTGCGCGTCCTCGCTATTCAAGAGTAAGGCAATGATCTGAATTATATCAAGCAGAATAACCTTTTAGAAAACGATATGTAAGCAATACGCCGCGCTGTAGTGTTCCTACTTTTCTCAGTCAACACTACTTGAACAACTTTACCGAAAGTACTGAAGACGAATCGAATGGCCTCCTCGGTAATGTCTTGAGACAAACCTGATACTTTCAATTCGTTTCCTTTCGACATCTTCAGAGCAGCGCTAGTGCGCGCTCCCGATTTCGACGGCCGGCAGTGAGACGAGTCGGAGACACCACGAAAACGGGCGGCGGGCGGCATCCCACGTAGAGATGAGCTCAAAATTACGGGTCATTGACGTCAAGTGTGATTTAGGCGTAAATTACGCGTAATTACGCTGCCCAAAATATTTCTAACGTCAAAAATTACGCTCTCTTGACGAGCGCAGCCAAACGAGAGTGGGATAGTTCGCCGAACGCAAGCATTGAGCTGCAAGCTATCCGACGGTATCGCACGTCCGCTTCGACACGATTCATAATTTCATAAATCAGGCGAGCAAAGCATCGGTTCGGAGCGCGGGAACGGTCCGCGTTACGGTCCACGTTACGGGGGGCAAACCGTTATGCCTTCCTAAAGAAGACTGAGTAGCCGCGACGAGCGACATGGGTTCTTCAAGTCAGAGTCGTCACCAATACTCGCATCCGAAGATACCCGAGGCTACATTTCCATTCGGAAACTACGGAAAGGCAAAGTCGAAAAAACTTGATCTAATTGCAGCCGTGCTTCGAAACTCAGGAGGAAAAACTAATAAGACTTTCCATATAGATGAAAACTTTAAAGTAAGTGTGGATTTACTTTGTGGCCTTGGAGTTGTGCATGGGACATACGCAAGAGTGACTGGAGTAAGTTCTTGCTACGTGAAGCGCCTGGTGGCATATCCCTTGAATCAGTTGGACGGCTCAAGTACAGTCAAGTGCGTTCTAGAACGCACGAACCAGCGTGGTCTCGTCACTGATATGTTGAATCTAAAGCCAAATCGCCACACAATGCCGTGGAGAGCCTACGACATACAATGCATGATAAATGTTCAAATACCTGAAGCTCGTGTGATTCATGTTTCGTTTCACAGTGGCTCTCTGCACCGTCGTTCAACTATGAGCGCACTACTTCACCTGCTAGCTTTGAAAGTTCAAACACTGCGCTATGTGCGGTTCGGGCAACCTATCTGGACTTGCAAAATGGACGACAAGAATATATTTGCAATACCGTGCTTCAGAATCTCACGAGTTGAGGGCATACATTGCGAAAAAGTTACCGAGGATATTGACTTCCGCGTGAGTGTGAAAAATACCAAGTATGTTGTACATATTACAAAAGCACCACTTGGCTTACCATGTCCTGCTGAAGTTTGCTGCCGGCACGGACTATCGAGAAGTAAATCTGACGTGGATGGATTACCACTCCGAAAACTCTCAACTATAAATCTTCGGCGACGAGAGATTGCGAAGTTGAGCCAGTGCCATGGCTTGAGAACGGCTGCTGTGTCGTATCACGAGCTTGAGCTGTGTGGGAAAGCCATGAAAAGATACTTGCTTGTGGACGCTTCAATACGAAAGAATGATGAATTTGGCCAAACTCAACTCTTAGTCATCGTCTTTGGCGTAGCTGACCCGATTAAAGCTATTGAGCGTTTCAAAAATATAGTCATTCAAGAGACTGAGTCAAGTGCATGTGGAAGTGTAGCATCATTCGATCTGGCAGATGTATGCTCTCCATTAGGAGCTCGCTTGACGGACGCACTTAAAAAACAGTTCGAACACTTGTATAGAAGGACAAGAGTCGTTTATGCGCTTGTGTCCGGATTGGAAGGAGAGCTCAACATTCCTGTCTTCAGTTTGAATATGGAACATTTTGTTACACGGCAAATGAATGTAGTTTCGACTGCACACTCTTACCACGGCAAACGAGCCACAATTGGCTTATCTATTGATCTGAGACGAAAGTTTTATTGTGCCCTGGCAAAAAGTGTGCAGCTACGAATGTGCCACATGTGTTCTAAAGATGGACACAAGCACGACTTGCTAAGTTCAGCAAGTCTCACAAAAGTCAAGTACTGCTGGGCCGACATTGGTGGTCATATACATGTTAAACAAGTACTTCTGGGTTTGTTGCACTTTTCCATGAAGTATCATCACCTTTTTGACCACGTTACCGCACCAAAAAAGAACGTGCTCTTGTTTGGGCCACCGGGAACAGGCAAAACCCTCGTCGCGAAGATATTAGCAGAGGAGAGTGGTATGTCTTTCTTGAATATTAAAGGCCCTGAACTACTAAATATGTACGTCGGCCAAAGTGAACGAGCTATTCGTTCTGTATTTCGCAAGGCAAAGGAAAATCAACCAAGCCTCTTATTCTTCGACGAAGTCGAATCCATAGCATCAAAACGAAGTTCTGGGCATGTGGCAACTGCCAGGATGGTGAGTCAACTGATTCTGGAGTTTGACGCTATAGGATCAAATAGAAGCATTTTCATCATTGGAGCTTCAAATCGACCAGATATACTCGATACTTCTCTACTGCGTCCTGGTAGATTTGATCGTTTACTTTACATGGGCATTGATACCACTCTTGAAAGGCGAATCAAGCTTTTACAAGCTTCGACACGCCAAATGTGTCTGTCGAACGATGTACAACTTCATGAAATCGCAAAACATTGCGATCCACTTTGCTCAGGGGCAGATATTTATGGAATTTGCGTTCGGGCGTGGATACTTGCGGCAAAGCGGTATTTGCTCGCGTCGGAGTCGCGCATGCTGCTACGAAGCAACTACCAACCAGTGTGTGTGTCGAGTGTAGAATTGATAGCTTCTGCAGTTTCAACTACCACCTCTGTCGTTCCTGAAGATATACCGAAGTACGAGGAACTACGAGACAGATATGATTCTACTGATTGAGACTAAATACTATTCAAAGTGCTAGTTACAAGAACGCTTATTCAGTCGGACTCCGTGTGTTAGACTTTCTTTTTACGTCAGAAGCAATTTTTCGCAGCAAATTTTCGTGTTTTTGATCGGCCTGGGTACGGATCTCGGCTTGAAGCTTAGATCGTAGGTCTACAGCGTCTCTCGACTTTTGCTCGGCTACATATAGCGCCTTTGGGTACGTGGTAAGAAGAAAGTTCAAAAAGTACAGTCTGTGCATACCTCGCTGAGTTTGGCAAAACTGTCGTTGATTCGTGTTGTTTGTAGACCACGACCATCGGCCGCAAGCCGCTTGTCGAGTGGAATCGTATAACCTTTGGAATTCTGTATGCAAAGGCGTCATGGTTCAACTTCAAACTAATTTTCCTGTCGCACCTTCCAGTTGGAAATCGACGGTGGAATATCCCACTGTGCTCTTTCACTTTCCGTGAGTGCGCGAGGTGGACTATGTAAGACCGTACTCGGTGGTGAACTATGCGCTGGTGGCATCTGTTAGATCGTTAGTACTCATTTAATGCAAAGCTGTACAAGCAGCGTGCCTTTTTCAACTTGATATGCGCTGGTTCGAGGGGGTCGGAAACAACTTCGTGCAGTTTGATGACGCGTGACTGGGCAGTGGCTCGCTCACCACCAGACTTCGAGTACTTGAAATACTTCGGAGCGGTGGAGCCAGCAAGTTCGCAATTTGATAGATCACGCGATGATATTGCATCCACCGTTCTCCTGATATCTGCCGCAACCGCGCCTGAAAGTTGTCTTCTCAACTGGTTGTGTGTAAGTGAGAGAAAGAATTCAGAGGACTGACGTACTTTGGGTATTTGCGACTGCAGAGAAGCATCATGTATGTTGCTGCCTATCGCTAAATCGAAATGACGTTTCTGTGACGCCGAATCGATGGGATCAGTGGACGATGAGCGCGTGCGCAGTTCTGGGAACGAGCCGCCGTCGCTCGTAAAAGAGGAAACTGTATGAAGCGTTCGGTTCCCGTACGCGCTGGCTTCAACGTACTTGCCCCCAGTAGAGGCCGGCATCCAGGCGATGCTATAGGATGTCGTTGCTGCACGAGTGGCGTACGGGGCTGAGTGTCGTTTCAACTTGACCGCTGTGGGCCTTCGAACGTCAAAACATGCGCTGGGAACATGCGCTGCATAAACCATTTGACCATCTCACCGTGATGGGTATGATGTGCATCTCTGTATGTATACAGGTTAGTGATATACGATGTCAGTATGTAAACTTCTACGCGTGTCAACTTCTATACCCACACTCACGCAGAACACGTAACGCGACGGTACCGTCGGTTCAAATCGCGACGCAAACGATCGCAATCTTAGAAACCGTGTAGGTCGGATTCTAATTTCGCTGCGCTATGAACGCGAACAACTTGGTCACAAGAGAGGTGTGGGCCGATAACTTGGAGGAGGAAATGGGGATCATCCGCGAAGTGATTACAAGATATCCATACGTCGCCATGGATACAGAGTTTCCTGGTGTGGTACGTCCATACCTCTACTTTCGTATTTTTAGTTGACATGAATTCGCAGGTTGCTCGTCCAGTTGGGACTTTTAAAGATCAGTCCGATTTTCACTATCACACACTGCGTTGCAACGTTGATATGCTTAAGCTTATACAGTTAGGGCTGACATTCACTGACGGCGACGGACGTCTTGCACACGTAAATGGTCAATACTGTATCTGGCAATTCAATTTCAAAGAGTTCAGCCTACGGGAAGATGTATACGCGCGCGACTCAATAGAGCTTTTGAAACAAAGCGGCATTGATTTTGTTGCCCTCGAAGTGCGCGGAATCGACGTCAAAAAGTTTGGGGAGTTGTTGATGGTCAGTGATGTAGTATTGAATGATGAAGTGAGATGGATCACATTTCACAGTAGCTACGACTTTGGGTACTTGCTGAAACTTCTAACTTGCACAGAACTTCCAGAAAGAGAAAGCGAGTTCTTTGAGCTGTTGAACCAGTACTTCCCACAAGTTTACGATATGAAACTCATGATGAAACGACTAGGCAATATACATGGTGGACTGAACAAACTCGCTGACTTGTTGCAAGTAGAGAGGATTGGTCCACAGCATCAAGCTGGGAGTGATAGTTTGCTGACTGCTTTCACATTTTTTAAACTTTGTGGTACTAAGTTTAGCGAAGAGGGCATTGATCGATTCAACGGCATCCTTTACGGTCTAGGGCGGGATAGCTCAGATGTAAATGAAAATATGGAATGAAGGCGCGCTGCTTAATACAAAATCATGCTACACCCGCTCTTACGTCTCTTACGCGTTGTAACGTTCAAGCGCGCCATCGTGGACAGAAATTAAAGTTCGTCGTGTTCGTCAACAGTCTCCGAATCGTCCGTTTCCGCGCTCTGATACGCTTTGGCAACGATAGGGTTGCAGACTTCTTCGAGCTGCTTCAGCTGTTCGTCGTAGTCTTCTTTTTCAGCACTTTGATTTTCATCCAACCAGTCAAGAGTTTCTTTGACTGCTTCCTCAATCGTGTTTTTATCATCGTCGTCGAGCTTATCGGCGAGTTTGTCGGAGTCAGAAATCGTGTTTTTCATGTTGTACGCAAACGTCTCAAGACTATTACGCGAATCAATGCGTTCCTTCGTCTTCCTATCCTCTTCCGCAAATTCCTCTGCTTCTTCGACCATACGCTCAATTTCTTCTTGCGACAACCGCCCTTTGTCGTTCGTTATGGTGATCTTTTCTGATTTGCCTGTGCCCTTGTCTTCGGCGCCAACGTTCAGGATGCCGTTGGCATCGATTTCAAAAGTGACCTCGATCTGCGGCACACCACGCGGAGCTGGAGGGATTGACGTGAGCTCGAACTTACCCAAAAGATGATTATCTTTGGTCATCGCTCGTTCGCCTTCGAAAACCTGGATCATAACCGTCTGCTGGTTGTCCTGATAAGTGGTGAAAGTTTGTGACTTCTTAGTAGGGATGACCGTATTACGCGGGATGAGCTTCGTCATGACTCCTCCAACGGTTTCAATACCTTGAGTAAGCGGTGCCACGTCTAATAAGAGGATATCTTTGGTTTCATCGCCGCCTTCACCCGAAAGAATTCCACCTTGCACAGCGGCGCCGTACGCAACAGCTTCGTCAGGATTGACTCCTCTGTTAGGTTCCTTGCCGTCGAAGAAGTCTCGAAGGAGTTCTTGAACCTTCGGGATTCGAGTCGAACCACCGACCAACACAATTTCGTCGATTTCGCTCTTCTTCATGCCCGCGTCATCCATGGCTTTTTTAACAGGTCCCATGGTCTTGCGGAAGAGGTCGTTGTTCAGCTCTTCAAATCGGGCGCGAGTGAGGGGTTCAGAGAAATCGATCCCATCGAAAAGAGCTTCGATTTCGACTCGAACTTGATGTTGATTGGAAAGCGTTCGTTTAGCCCTTTCGGCTTCACGTCTAAGCTTTTGCACGGCCTTCACGTCGCCTGATACGTCCTTGCCGTGCTTGCGCTTGATGAGTTTCATGAAATATTCCATGATACGTTGATCGAAGTCCTCACCGCCTAAATGAGTATCTCCGTTCGTAGAGATGACTTCAAAAACACCGTTGTCAATCGTGAGAATCGATACGTCGAAAGTACCTCCTCCGAGATCAAAAACAAGAATGTTTTTCTCGCCTTTCTTGTCCAACCCGTATGCAATCGCCGCAGCTGTGGGTTCGTTAATGATGCGGGCGACGTTCAAGCCAGCGATAACACCAGCATCTTTTGTCGCTTGACGCTGTGCGTCGTTGAAATACGCTGGGACAGTCACGACGGCGTGTTTGATATCCTTACCCAGGTACGCCTCGGCGGTCTCCTTCATCTTTGTGAGAACCATCGCTGAAATTTCTTCAGCCTGGAAAACCTTCTTGCCTTCTTTGAGTTCGACTTCAATGCATGGCTTACTGTCTTTGTCCACAACTTTGAATGGGAACATCTTAAGATCGCGTTGTACTTCTTTATCGGTGAACTTTCGACCGATGAGCCGCTTTGCATCAAACACCGTCCGAGTAGGATTGGCAGACGCCTGGTTCTTGGCCGAATCTCCGATTAGTCTTTCCGAATCAGTGAATGCGACGTATGATGGTGTGATTCTGTTCCCTTGATCATTGGCGATGATCTCGACTTTACCGTTCACGTATGCACCAACGCAAGAGTACGTCGTGCCGAGATCGATGCCGATCACCGTACCCGTGATTTCAGTAGGATTTTCGGCGTTGATTGGCAAAGCGCAAACGGCGAAGAGGAAAAGAGAAGCCAAAGCGCGTGTCACCGCGTTGCGGTATGACGCTCTTTTGATCGGCATCGTGTCGAAAGGGTGATCGCGTCGCAATCTGCCACGCGAGGCGCTCGTGGCTCCTTGAAGCGTGATGAGCTCATCACGTAGCCAATCAAAATCGAGTATTTTTTGAAATAGTGAAAAATGATTCGTCGTTGCGACAACTAGTTCTAGAGATCTAGTTCTCGTACAGTCGTACAGTCGTAAGAATTATTTAAGATTATTTAAGCTCAACACCGGTGTGAAGGAGGATAAGGAGGATATCCGGGTAATGCGACTGCAGTTGCAGAACGTCGGTGTTTTGTCGCCTGTGAAGTACGTGCGATTTCACTTCGACAGGCGTTCATATGCGTCAATAAGCGTTCGTGGGCGCGAACGTTCATAGCTGCATCGTCTTCGCTCAAGTGTGGTAGCGGTCTCTTCGTCCGCCCAAGCGGGTCACTGTTCCAAAACGCTGTTGTCAGACTTGTAAGGCGCAAGAGCGATAGAGTGGCACTCGCGCGGTAAAACTTGCGCGTTCAGCGATGGACGATACAGATAACGCCGCCGCGAGAGCTGCTGGCGAAGAAGTGTTGGGAGGATCGCATATGTCAAGGAATGTCACTGACTTCGATATGAAATCCATATTTGAAGAGCAGAAATTACTTGTAGACCATTTCTTCGAACACTTTGAGCCTTCGCAAGCGGAGGCACTCGCACAGGAGATAACGACATGCGATGGGACCGTCTTCTTTTGTGGGGTTGGCAAGTCTGGTTTCATATGTAGCAAAGTGTCTATGTCGTTGGCGTCGATAGGTACAAAGTCTTCGTTCCTGAATCCACTCGACGCGCTTCACGGTGATATTGGAAACTGTGGACCCAGAGACATAATCATCTTCTTTACCAAGTCTGGGTCTACAGCAGAGCTGCTTACTCTTATTCAAGGAGCAAGATTGAAGAAAGTCAGAGTAATCACGGTTACTTGTAGCAAGGAAAGCCCTTTGTCAAAGCTGAGTGATTGGTTCGTTTATCTCCCGTTACAAAGAGAACTTTGCCCGTTCAATCTTGCACCCGTCACGTCCACTGTGATCCAACTCATTTTTGGCGATACGCTTACTGCGGCCATTATGCGCAAGCGTGGAATAACGCTCGAATCGTACGCAGCAAATCATCCGGCTGGAGCTATCGGGCGCAAGCTCCTGCTCACTGTACGTGATATCATGATGATGGGCGCGAACGTGCCTTGTGTGACCGAAGGCGCTACTCTTTCTGAGGTCATACTGGAAATGACTCGAGCCGGTGTAGGTTGCGTACTGATTGTGGAAGACGGAAAACTTCTCGGCATCTTCACTGACGGCGATTTACGACGCCTAGTTGGATCTCGAAAGATCGATTTGGATGAAAAGATCGAACAACACGTTGTGAAACAACCAATTTTCATCGAAGACGAATCCATGCGATTAGCTGATGCCGAAATGTTCTTTCACGCGGCTTCGAGAAATGTCGCTTGTTTGCCAGTCGTGTTGAAGGAAAATGGTACTGATCTCGTAGTCAAGGGTCTACTAACACTAGTAGATACCGTAAAGGCGCTCTCATAGGAAAATGTAAATGATAAGGAACATGTAAACATGATGCTGTTTAAGTGAACATCCCATCTGGTGCCGCGTGGTCAAATGGGCTCAAAAAACTCATCTGGTGGCGTGTGTTCCGCTTATTTACACCATTCCCAGGTACACGGGAATGGTGTACCTCAAAGTCACGAGTGCTGACGTCTGATTCTAGAGTTAATCCTACGCCGCGCGCTTCGGGCGGTCCCATCCTAGCTATAACACTTCAAACAATCGTTCTTGAGACACCGGCGATCGTTTTGCGTTCTCATGGTGCGGATCGTTGCGTTTGTACCGTGCAAAGGTACATCGAGTCGTGTAGAGAGCAAGAACGCGAAACTGCTGGATTCCAAACCACTCTTCCTGCACACTTTGGAAAAGTTGCTCTTCGAGTGTCCTTTTATTGACAAAGTTGTCTTGGACTCTGAGTCCGATGATATTTTCAAGGTGGCGGAATTTCTTGTGAGCGATAATCCAAAGTTAGTTTTCCTAAAGCGGGACGAGGCGTTGGCCACAAACAAGACGGACGGTAACACTCTGTTCATGAACGAAGTTGAGCAATTCGATGCTGAAATCTATGTGCAGGCGCTGTGCACAAGCCCGTTCATACATCCAGAAACGATTAAGAAAGGTGTCGAGAGCGTGATGTCCGGTGTTTATGACTCCGCGTGCACTGTTCGCGATGATAAACTGTATACGTGGACAAAGGCAGGGCCGAGCTATGATATCCAAAATATTCCCAACTCGGTTGATTTGCCAACGACTACCGTGGAGACCATGGGGCTATACATCATTACAAGAGATGCGGCGAAGCTGACTCGGCGAAGGATAGGGAACAAACCACACATGCTGCATGTTACGCCAGAAGAAGCAGTTGATATCAACTACGAAGTTGACTTCGCTCTTGCAAACAATATCGCTTTAGCGCACCGCGTCGCTGGTCTATCTCGCTTGAGGTGCGCCAAACTACATCTCACCAGTGCCATTTTATCAGACACGCTGGATGATATGGGCATAAGTGGAAGAGTGGTCTTCGGCTTAAAACCACAAGGCGCACTAAGCAAGCTCTTCGGTCGTGCTTGCACACTTAAGTTAAGGCCTCTTCGTGAAAGTGAAGATCTCAGGGGAATCTATGGTGCTCTAAAATCATACAACTACGTCGGCCTCGGTGACGTTATCGTAGTAGAAAATCCGATGAAGGGACGAGCGTATTTTGGCGATCTTAATGCTCACATTGCCATAATGAGGGGAGCCGCCGGTTTCGTCACGAATGGTTTTACACGCGATACAGTGGAAGTGAAATGTTTGAACTTTCCCGTCTACACAGCCGGTTCAACCTGCTCTGATGTGAGAGGTGTTGCTACAGTAGAGTCAACAAATCAGTGTATTAGCTTGGACGGCGTCTCGTGCTGTCCGGGAGATTTGATTTTCAGTGATCAAGAAGGAACACTAATTATCCCAAGACGGTTTGGAAATATCGTGATTGAAGAAGCTTTAAAGCGAGTATTTTCTGAGAGCAGTATACGTCAAGACATACTTAATGGTTCATCAGTATCAGAAATCGTCGCCCGACACGGGTCCTTCTGATAACACGTCATCTAATCATTTGAT
>JACLAB010004743.1_pt1 | contig 59472 bp, 49 predicted proteins | sample 8027921 | NCBI WGS metagenome assembly JACLAB01 (sample SAMN15725117, study PRJNA655200) | protist metagenome | isolation source: fluorescence activated cell sorting (FACS) single amplified genomes of... | place: USA: West Boothbay Harbor, Gulf of Maine | collected 2000-07-19 | reverse complement strand
TTGCACCCATCCTCCTGGGCAGCATCCGATATCTAATACTCTTGAATTTTTTTTAACAATTCGAAATCTTTTATCTATTTCTTCTATTTTATAATATGCTCGCGAAATAACGTGGTTTTTCTTAGCTTTAAGGTAAAAATGATCTTTTTTTCTATTTTTATACCATTGTTTCATTTTGATTATAATCTGATATGTATTCTTCTACATATATATTAGACAACAGAGGGCTCCACTACCACAATGAATTATAAATCTTTAAAAATTATACTTACCCTACTTATTTTTTTCTTTCTTGGTATTAATTTGTACGCATCTGAATGGGGCAAGGCAGAAAAAAGCGAACCAAAACTTTTTAATGTCGAAGTTTTAGAATCTACTGCTCAGATTATCAATGATAGCATAGATTTTAGTTCTACTACTGAGGCTCATAGAAGAATTGAAATTAAATCTGAAGTTATGACCACTATTGAAAAAGTTTTAGTCAAAGCAGGTAAGTCTGTAAAAAAAGGTCAGCATATTATTAAATTAGAAGAATTTGACTCCAACCAAGATCTTTATGAATTAGATTTATTGTCAGAAAATGAGTTTAAAAAAATAGCTTTATTCGCACCTTTTGATGGAATTCTATTAGACGGTCATAAAATTGGTGGAGAATTAGTTATGCCTGGAGAAAAGGTTTATGAGATTATCGATTTATCTCAATTAAAAATCTTCGGATATATCAATGAAAATGAAATATTAAGTATTTCTGAAGATAATGATGTCGATATTTCAATCTTGGGAGAAAACGTTAACGGTAAAATAGATTATATTTCTCCATTCTCAGACCCTGATACCAAAACTTTTGAAATAGTTGTCAATGTTGATAATAAAGACTTAAAATTTAAAGATGGTTTATCTTCAATGATTTCTATAAAGAAAGGTGATGTGATGGCTCATAAAATATCACCATCAATTCTATCTTTAGGGGATGATGGGGAGTTAGGTGTGAAAGTCATCGATGAAGGAAATAAAGTTTTATTCAAAAAAGTAAATATTGTCAAAGACACCTCAGATTTTATGTTAGTTACAGGCTTGGATATGATAGAAAAGCTAATTATTGTTGGACAACAATACGTTTCTAATGGTGAAGAAGTAGGTTTTTAGCCAGTCATGAATTTAGTAAGTCTTGCAAGTCATTACTACAGAACTACGATATCTATATTCCTTTTTGTTATAGTTAGTGGCTCATTAGTATTCAATAACATACCCAAAGAATCTTCACCAGATGTTAGTCTACCTTATATTTATGTCTCCTTAGGTCTAACTGGGATATCACCCGAAGATTCTGAAAAATTGTTAATCAAACCTGTAGAGGATGAGATTTCAAATATTGAAGGAAAAAATGAAATGACAAGTACTTCTTATCAGGGAGGCGGCAATATCCTTTTAGAATTCAACGAAGGTTTTGATCCAGATCAGGCCCTTCTTGATACACGTGAACAAGTTGATCGTGCCAAATCTGATTTACCTGATGATGCAGATGAGCCTAAAGTAAGTGAGGTTAATATCAGCCTATTTCCTATCTTAGTAGTCTCTATAAGTGGAGATATCTCCGAATTTCTTCTTAAAAAAGTTTCAAATGATTTAAAAGATAAAATTCAATCTCTTCCAAATGTATTGGAAGTGCAAATAGGCGGTGAGAGAGAAGAGCAGCTAGATATTATCGTCGATCAAAATAAAATTGAAGCTTACGGCTTAGATTTAAACGAAATTCTTAGTTACGTTAGAGCAAATAATCAAATTGTATCAGCTGGCAACCTGGATACTGGAGATGGGCGATTTGTTATTAAAATTCCAGGTTTATATGAAAATTTAAATGATATTTTCAATACCCCCATCAAGGTAAATAATAAAAAAACTATAAAATTCAAAGACATTGCCTCTTTAAAAAGAACTTTTAAAGATCCAGAAAAATTCGCGAGACTTAACAATCAATCAGCCTTCACTTTAGAAATATCTAAAAGAATTGGCGCTAATATTGTTGAAACTGTTGATCAGGTTAAAGACCTAGTTGCTGAGGAACAAAAAAATCTTCCTTCTAAAATCAAAATTACCTTCTCCGGTGATGAGTCTATAAATATTAAGAATATGTTAGGTGATTTACAAAATAATGTAATTTTTTCAATTTTACTTGTAATGAGTGTAGTAATTCTCTTTTTGGGCATTAGATCTAGCCTTCTTGTGGGCCTGGCGGTACCAGGATCGTTTTTAGCAGCAATTTTAGTTCTTTATACAATGGGCTTTACCATTAATATGGTTGTTTTATTTGGTTTAATTTTATCTGTAGGTCTTTTGGTAGACGGTGCCGTAGTTGTCGTTGAATATGCACAAAGAAAAATTCAAGAGGGCATGGGTCTTGCTGACTCCTATATAAAAGCTGCATCAAGAATGTCTCTTCCAATTATAGCTTCAACTCTAACAACAATCGCTGCTTTTGTTCCGTTGCTTTTTTGGCCTGGCACTACGGGTGGTTTTATGAAATATATTCCCATCACAGTCATATCAGTCCTAGGCTCAAGCCTAGCAATGGCGCTAATTGTTGTTCCTATTATAGGAACACAGGCTTATAAAATCAGAAATCTTTTCTTTTTTTTCATTATCCCAGTAATTTTATTTGCCTTTATTAACTTCATAGCATTCAATTTCCTTGGCCAATTACAATTAGATAAATATTTCAATATTGGGATAAAGATTATAAGTACAATATTGATTGGTTTTCTAATTTATAAAGCATTTAAGTTTTTAAAATCAAAAGGCTTTCTTCAAAAGATAATAATACCAAAAATAAATGCTGATGAGGATGAAGATTTGACTGATTTAACTAAAGTTGGCCTTTTTACCAAAATTTATTTATCTATTTTAAGACTTTGTATCAACAATCCTTTCAAGATTTTATTTTTATCCGTAGTGCTTTTAATTGGAATTTATGGCACTTATGGCAAGTTTGGTAAGGGTGTTATTTTCTTTCCCTCTGTTGAGGCCGAAAACACGAAGGTTATTGTTTATGCTACGGGGAATTTATCTGTAAAAGAAAAAGATCAATTAGTTGGAAAAGTCGAGAGGCAAATTATTGATCTTCAAACTTTAAATAATGAATTCGAGTCTGTGTACACAACCTCAGGAAATGTTTCTAATAGACAAGAAAGTTCACCAGACATCATTGGATTTATCGATATAGAATTTAAAGATTGGGATAAAAGAAGAAATGCAGATATTTTGATATCAGAAATAAGATCTGCTACTTCTACTATTCCAGGAATTAAAGTTGAAACAAGAACTCAAAGAGCTGGGCCTCCTAGAGGTAAGCCTATCGAAATTAATCTAACTTCCTTAGATCCTAATTTGACGACAAAAGAAGTTGAGAGAATACAAAATTATCTTTTAAATATATCTGGACTTAAAGATTTAGAAACGTCACTGCCCTCACCAAGTATTGAATATCAACTTTATGTAGACCGAGAAGAGGCGGCTAAATACGGAGCCAGCATAGCAATTATCGGTAATACAATAAAACTTATCACAGGGGGTCTTAAATTAAGTGAATTCAGACCAGATGACAGCAATGACTCCATTCCTATTTTCTTGAGATTACCTGAAGATCAAAGAACCATAGACCAACTTAATAGTATTAAAATTCCAACATCTGCAGGCTACGTCCCTATATCAAATTTCACTGATATTCAAACAGATCAAGAAACTGGTAATCTTACTAGAGTAGATCAAAATAGAATCGAAACAATAAAATCAGATGTTGTTAGATTTTATCAAACAGATGCTTATGTAAGGTTAATTAAGCATTGGCTAGGAATACAAAAGTTTGATATTCCAAATAACTTTGGATTAGAAATACCTGAATTTAATTCAGCTAATATCGATCCAAGAGTTGAAGTTTCTTTTAAAGGCGAAGACGAAAGTCAAAATGAATCGAAAGCATTTCTTCAAAAGGCATTTTTAGTAGCTGTGTTTTTGATGGGATTAATTCTTCTAACTCAATTCAATAGCTTTAGTAGTACGGTTTTAATATTATTTGCTGTTATTATGTCCACAGTAGGTGTGGTTTTAGGCTTACTTATAACCCAACAACCTTTTGGTATTGTCATGAGCGGTATAGGAGTAATTTCCCTTGCGGGAATTGTTGTCAATAATAATATTGTTTTAATCGACACCTTCGATCGGCTTTCAAATAAGGCCAGTGATGTAAGAGAGGCTATATTAATGACAGGTGCACAAAGATTAAGACCGGTGCTCCTAACGACTACAACTACTGTTTTAGGGTTATTACCAATGGCTTTAAAACTAAATATAGATTTTGTAAATTTAGAATACTCTTATAACTCGCCAGGCGCTCAGTGGTGGGTTGATCTTTCAAGGGCTATTGTATTTGGCTTAATTTTTTCGACGTTTCTTACACTCTTAGTCACACCCTCAGCTCTAATGCTGAAATCTAAATATTTAGGAAATGACTCTAAAAAATCTCAAAAAGTAAAAAAATAAATTTACTATAGACATAAATAAGTACGTGACTGCGAGAAATAAAGTAGTTTGCCAGAAATAAGTTATTAAAAATATTAAGATGACAATTACTAAAATAGTAATCAATCTCATATAAAGGGGTGATAACTTAATATTTTTAGCTGAGGGTGTTGGAACTCTGCTTATCATCATAATTCCAGCATAAACAACAAGCACTGAACTTAAATAAACCTCGTCAATAAAAAACATATCATAATTAATAAAAGTAATAAAAAATGGGATCATAATTACACCGGCTGCTGCTGGAGAAGGAATGCCAAAAAAAGTCTTACTTTGTTCTTTCATATTCTCAATATTAAATCGAGCTAATCTTAAAGCCGCACATACAATAAAAAATAAGCTAAATATCCACCCTAGCCTATCTAGCTGATAAGTAATGGAGAGATTTATTAATAGAGCTGGGGCTAATCCAAAGCTAATAAAATCTGATAAAGAGTCTAATTCTGCTCCAAACTGAGAGGATTTTTTAAGCTTTCTGGCTACCCACCCATCAAAGAAATCAAAAAAAGCTGCTAGCATTATCATTAGGACTGCTAGTTTCCAATTTCCTTGGATTGAAAATTTAATTGATGACAGTCCAGCTATGAGGGACATTAATGTAATAAAATTGGGAATGAATTTAATAAATGAATATTCTTTCATAAGAATAATTAAATTTTCTTGAAATCTCTTTTGGATTTTATTTTAGAAGTTTTATTTTCTTGAGCAATTATTGTCTCGCCACCAATGCATTGTTGACCAACGCTCACTAAGAGATCAAAATTATCTGGAAATTCTATATCAACTCTACTGCCAAACTTAATAATACCATATCGATCGCCTTGATTAGTATTATCTTTGAGTTTTACATTACAAATAATTCTTCTAGCAATCAAACCCGCTATTTGAGTCACATGAATAAGATTAGCTTTTGATTTAATTGTTAGTTTTAATCTTTCATTCTCCTCACTTGCTTTGTCGAGAGTGGCATTGATAAATTTACCTTCAAAATAGTCAATTTTAACAATCTCTCCTGAGATTGGAATTCTTTGTATGTGCACATTGAATACACTTAAAAAAATGGAAACTTTTGTATATTTTTTTTTACCATCTTTGGTTTCAGAAATATTAGTTATTAAGCCATCAGCTGGACTAATAAGGATATCGTCCCCAAGGGGCACAACTCTCTCAGGATCTCTAAAAAAATAACATGTGAAAATTAAAATGATAAGAGAGGCAACAAAAAGCGGCTTGTATATAAAATAAAAAAAAATTACTAACAGAAAAAGAATTATTAGAGCGGCTGAAATTTCTTTGTGAAAACGAAAATACATATAAGAGCCTCATTATTATCGGAAATGCATAATTTGATCAATAAAATAGATTTATAATTTCAATTTATTTGCTATACCTTAATGCTCTAAAAAATGTCAAAAATTACTGTAAAAAATCCAATCGTTGAATTAGATGGTGATGAAATGACCCGAATTATTTGGGATTTTATCAAACAAAAGCTTATCCTTCCTTATCTTGATATAGATCTAAAATACTACGATTTATCCGTTATAAAAAGAGATGAAACTAGTGATCAAATTACTGTGGATGCAGCCAATGCAATAAAAAAATATGGTGTTGGCGTAAAATGCGCCACTATCACACCTGATAACAATAGAATGACAGAGTATGACTTAAAAAAAATGTGGAGATCTCCAAATGGAACCATTAGAAATATTTTAGATGGAACTGTATTTCGTCAACCCATTATTTGTAAGAATATACCTAGAATAGTTCGAACATGGGATCATCCTATCGTTGTGGGCCGTCACGCATTTGGAGATCAATACAAAGCTACAGAAATGCAAATTACTAAGCCTGGAAAATTATATATGAAGTTTGTTGATGAAGATGGAAATTCAGAAGAACAAGAAGTATTTAATTTTAAGAATGATGGTGTTGCTTTATCCATGTACAATGTTGATGAATCGATTAAAGGTTTTGCAAGAGCATGTTTTACATATGGTTTAAAATTAGAATGGCCAGTTTATCTTTCTACAAAAGATACTATTTTGAAAAAATACGATGGAAGATTTAAAGACATATTTCAAGAAATATATGATCTAGAATTTAAAGAATTGTTTAAAACTAAGAATATTACCTACGAACATCGATTAATCGATGATCTAGTAGCTTCTGCTATGAAATGGAATGGTAAGTTTATTTGGGCGTGTAAAAATTATGATGGAGATGTTCAATCGGACTCAGTAGCACAAGGATTTGGATCTTTAGGCATGATGTCAAGTGTTCTCATGACACCTGATGGGGAGACTATAGAATCTGAAGCTGCTCATGGGACTGTTACTAGACACTTCCGCCAACACCAAAAAGGTGAAAAAACTTCAACAAATCCAATTGCCTCAATATTTGCTTGGACTCGTGGATTAAATTTTAGAGGGGAGTTTGATAAAAATCCTGAACTCATAAAATTTTCTGAAAAATTAGAAAAGGTATGTGTGGAGACCGTTGAGTCTGGTTATATGACAAAAGATCTAGCTATTTTGATTAGCAAAGATACAAAATGGATGAATACTGAGGATTTCTTAAATTGCCTAGACACTAATTTAAAGTCAGCTTTAAATTAAATTTTTTCTTTTATACATAAAAAAGCTTGATTTATTTGATCTTTTTTATCTCCACCAGCTTGAGCGAAGTCTACTCTCCCCCCTCCTCCTTTTGATCCCAGATGGTCAAAAGCTGATTTTATAAGCTCTCTAGCGTCGTAAGTACTAACTAAGTCCCCTGTCAACCCTAAAGCTATTGAAACTTTATCTTCATTGATTGTCACGCAGGCTAAAATTGACTTTTCATTATCAGATTTAAAGTTATCAAAAATTGATCTTAGCTGCTTTGGTGGTAGGCCATTGATAATTTGCGTTACAAAATTGATACCATTAATATTTTCTTCTATTTTTTGATTGTTATCTTCATTAGACAGTATTGATTTATTTTTAAGAGAGTCTAAATAACTTTCTAATTTTTTTATAAAAAGACTTTTATTAACTTCTTCAAAATTTATTTGACCTTGTAAATTTGAAATTTCATTTTTAAGATCTTGGATCTGTAAATCTTGTTTATTTTCAAAATCTTTCTGGGCTTCTATTTGTTGATGTAAATATTGATCAACTTTTTTATCAGTACAGGCCTCAATTCTTCTTACCCCTGAAGACACAGACTCAACTCCCATAATTTGAAACTTATTTATATCTTTAACGTTATCAACATGAGTCCCTCCGCAGAGTTCAATAGAATAAGGCCTACCATCTGCATCACCTAAGCTAACAACTCTTACCTCATCTCCATATTTTTCACCAAATAATGCCATTGCACCTTGTTTAATAGCTTCATCTTGTGATTTTATTTCTATATTAGTTGCAGAAGGTCTCTTTATAATATTGATAACTTCTTGTTGGATATCGTGTAACTGGTCTTTAGTAATTGGCTTATTATGACTAAAATCAAATCGTAATTTTTCATCATTAACAAGAGAGCCTCTTTGAGCAACATGATTACCAAGTTGATTGCGAAGGGCGGAATGAAGTAAATGTGTTGCAGAATGATTTTTTTTCACAAGACTTCTAATATCAATATCAATTTTCATTTCAATCTTTGTATTAGTTTCAATCAAACCAGAAATTAATGTTCCAAGATGAATAAAAATACCTTGAGGTGTTTTTTTTGTATCTGAGACCTGAAATTCAAAGTCATCATTAAAAATTTTACCCTTATCACCAATCTGCCCTCCAGACTCTCCATAAAAACAAGTATTTTTTGTGATTAAAATATACTCTTGATTTACTCTGTCTGCTTTATCAATCTCATTATTGTCTTGGATGATAGAAATTACATCTGAGGAAATGGAAGACTCAGTATAGCCCTCAAAAATAGTAGGTTTATATTTTTTTGCCAAATCAAACCAAATCTTTTGAATGCCATCATCTCCACTTCCTTTCCAAGAAGCGCGCGCATCTTGTTTTTGAGATTCCATAGCTTGATTAAATGAATCTATATCTACATTGATGTCTTTTGATTTTAGGTAATCTTGAGTTAAATCTAGAGGGAATCCATAGGTATCATAAAGTCTAAAAGCTATTCGACCATCTAATGTTTTATTTTTAATATTTGGAATTTCTTGTCCTAGTATATCTAAGCCTTTTGATAGTGTTTCTCTAAATTTGTCTTCCTCTGAAGAAAGCGTCTCTTTAATTAAATCTGACCTTGTATTCAATTCCTCAAAAAAATCACCCATTAACGATCTAAGATTATTAAAAATTTTATCAAACAAAAGATCCCTAGATCCAAGAGAATAAGCATGTCTAATACCTCTTCTCAAAATTCTTCTTAAAACGTACCCCCTTCCCTCGTTAGACGGCATAACACCATCAGCAATTAAAAATGCAGAAGCTCTTAAGTGATCAGCTATAACTCTAAAACTAGATTTATTTTCTTCAGTTAGCCTTTCTTTAATAATTTCTTGGGTAGCATTGATGATATGAGTAAATAAATCGGAAGAATAATTATCATTGCTATTATTCATTAGCGCAGTAATTCTTTCCAAGCCCATTCCAGTATCTACACAAGGCTTTGGTAAATCAATTCTTGTCTTTGAGTCAATTTGTTCAAATTGCATAAAAACTAAATTCCAAATTTCAATAAATCTATCACCGTCTTCATCTGGAGACCCTGGGGGGCCACCAAAATATTTATCTCCATGGTCGTAAAAAATTTCTGAACAAGGTCCACAAGGTCCAGTATCGCCCATAGACCAAAAATTATCTGAAGTTTTGATTTTAATTATTTTATCATCTTTCAAATTGGCTATTTTTTTCCATAATTGTTCGGCAATTTCATCATTATGGTAGATAGTTACTAAAAGTTTATCAGGGTTGATTTGATATTCTTTTGTAATTAAATTCCAGGCGTAGAAAATTGCTTCTTCTTTAAAGTAGTCACCAAAAGAAAAGTTTCCTAACATTTCAAAGAAAGTGTGATGACGCGTAGTGAAACCAACATTTTCAAGATCGTTATGCTTTCCCCCTGCTCTTACACATTTTTGAGATGTAGTAGCTCTTTTATATTCTCTTTGCTCCAAACCAGTAAAAACATTCTTAAACTGAACCATTCCAGAATTAGCAAACATTAATGTAGGATCATTATCAGGAACCAATGGGCTTGAATTAACATGCTTATGGTCTTTATTTTTGAAGAAGTCGATAAACGTTTTTCTGACTTGGTTAGAATTCATAACCTAGGAATATAGATTAATTTATTTTAATTTTAATATTATTCTTTGGTATTTTTTTGATCTGCGTCATCAGAAGGTGGAGGGGGATCAATCATCAATTCTTCGACTGTATTAGAGTTGGATCGTATTCTTGCCTCAATTTCATCTAAAATTTCAGGATGATCTCTTAAAAACTGTTTGGTATTTTCCCTACCTTGCCCAATCTTTTCATCTTTATAGGCATACCAAGCACCTGATTTATCAATAATATCTGCTTGGACTCCTAAGTCTATTATTTCACCTATTTTTGAAATACCTTCGCCATACATTATATCAAATTCAACCTGTTTGAAGGGTGGAGCCATTTTATTTTTAACTACTTTAACTCTTGTTTGGTTGCCAATGATATTATCTTTATCTTTTATGGCACCTATTCTTCTAATATCTAGTCTTACTGATGAGTAAAATTTTAAGGCATTACCGCCAGTTGTGACCTCAGGACTACCAAACATAACACCAATTTTCATTCTAAGCTGATTAATGAAGACAACCATTGTATTTGTTTTTGAAATAGAGCTAGTTAATTTTCTTAGAGCTTGGCTCATTAATCTTGCCTGAAGCCCAGGTAAAGAGTCGCCCATTTCTCCCTCTAGCTCCGCTCTTGGAACGAGAGCTGCTACAGAGTCAATTACAAGTAGGTCAATACCTTCTGATTTAACAAGCGTGTCGGATATTTCTAGTGCCTGCTCACCGGTATCAGGTTGAGATATTAAAAGCTCATCAATATTAACTCCCAATTTTTTAGCATAACCAGGATCTAACGCATGCTCAGCATCAATAAAAGCACATGTTCCGCCCACCTTTTGAGCCTCAGCTATGATGTGGAGCGTTAGAGTTGTTTTACCTGAGCTCTCAGGTCCATAAACCTCTATAACTCTTCCTCTAGGGACGCCGCCTATGCCTAAAGCGATATCTAATCCAAGGGAACCGGTAGAAAAAACATCAATATTTTCATCCTCACTTCTTTTTCCAAGCATCATTATTGAGCCTTTGCCATAAGACTTTTCAATATTAGAAATGACTGATTTTAATTTGTTTAAATTATCTTTTTTATCCATATGATTCTAATATAGATAGTAAATATTTGTACATACATCACAAGAATAATAATGGAAAAAAACTTTATATTTAGCGATTTTACCCCTGGGACTTTAGTAAAATGCCTGAGTCAACCCAGTTGGGGAATAGGTCAAATTCAATCATGTATTGGGAACAAAGCTACAATTAACTTTGAGAATTCTGGAAAAAAAGTTATAGATTTAGAAGTTGTAAATTTAGAAGTCGTACATAGTGTTAGTTGATAATTATAAAAGAAAAATAGACTATTTAAGAGTCTCTGTTACTGACAGGTGTGATTTGCGTTGTACTTATTGCATGGCAGAAGATGTAATATTTCTCCCAAGACAGGAGGTGCTGTCAATAGAAGAAATTATAAAACTAATCGACATATTCAACGAACTTGGAGTTACAAAGTTTAGATTAACTGGCGGTGAACCCTTAGTAAGAAAAAATATCATATCTGTTATTGAGCACTTAAATACTCTAAAAGAGCAAAATAAGATAAAAGAGCATACACTCACTACAAATGGAACAAACTTATCAAAATATTCAAAAATCTTAAAAGATAATGGAGTAAATAGGATTAATGTATCTTTAGATAGTTTAGACTCTCAAAAATATAGAGAAATTACCAAACACGGAGATTTACAAAAAGTAATAAGGGGCATAGAGAGCTGCATTGATCTTAATATGAGAGTAAAAATAAACACTGTCTTAACGCAAAATTTTAATGATGAAGAGGTCTTTGATATTATTAAATGGTGTCAAAAAAAGGGCTGTGATATTTCTCTTATTGAGATAATGCCTATTGGTTCAATTGGAGAGGAGAGATTTAATCAGTATCTTTCTATGAAAAAATTTGAAGAGAAATTAGTATCAAAGCTAAAATTATCTCCCTCTAATCATAAAACTAATGGTCCATCTAGGTATTTCTCAGATAATTTAAGTGACTCAAAAATTGGGATTATATCAGCCATTTCTCATAATTTTTGTGATACTTGTAATAGAATAAGACTAACTTGCACTGGAAAACTTTATATGTGCTTAGGTCAAAACGACTATGTAGATCTAAAATATGCATTAAGAAATATGTCAAAAATTGATATTATAAAACAAATTGAATACGCTATGACAATCAAACCACAAAAACATAATTTTGAAATTTCTTCAAATAACTATGAAGGTTATGTCAAAAGACATATGAATGAGACTGGTGGCTAAAATGAAAATTTGTTTTGTTTCCTTCCCGCTCGAAAAAAATTTAAAAGCCCAAGAAGAGCTGACTAAAATTTATGGAAATTGTAATCCTGAAGATGCAGATTTTATTGTTGCTCTAGGCGGTGATGGATTTATTTTAAAATCTCTTCATGATTATCTTAAAATCAATAAACCTATATTTGGTATGAATTTTGGATCAGTTGGATTCTTAATGAATGAATTTAAAACTGAAGACTTAGAGATAAGATTAAAAAATGCCCAACTTACAAAACTTAAACCGTTGGTGATGAAAACTATTTCTCCGACAGGGAAAGAAGTAAAGGCTATAGCGATCAATGAAATAAGCATCAGGAGGGAGAAATATCAAGCTGCTAAACTTCAAATTATTGTCGATAATGAGGTAAGAATGGAAGAGCTCGTTTGTGATGGTGTTATACTTTCCTCAGCTGCGGGAAGCACAGGGTACAATTATTCTGCATCTGGTCCAATTATCCCCCTTGGAAGCAATGTAATAGCCTTAACTGCGGTAAGTGCTTATAGCCCTAGACACTGGAGGGGTGGCCTGCTGAGAGATAATGCAAAAATTAAAATAATAAATAACAACCCTTCAAAAAGACCCATAGTTGCTCACGCAGATCATATTGAATCTAAAGATGTCATCTCAATAGAAATTGAAATGTCTGAAGGTTTGGAGATACCTTTACTATTTGATAATGATCATAAAATTGAGGAAAGAGTCTATAAAGAGATGTTTAAATCTCATTAAAATTATTTTAATTGAAACATATTCATAAATTTTTTTCCTTAGTATTCTTTTTATTATTATATAGCTACTCTAATGCTCAAGAATGTGAATCAACTTCGACTTTAAAAGTAGGGTTATTGGATGATAGTTTTATAGATTATAGACATTATCTTTATTATGAATTAGGAAATTATGCCTTAAGTAAAAGCATAGATTTTGAATTTGAATATGTAGATAACAATATAAATCAATTCGATTTAATTTTTGGTGAATATAATAAACTTCAAAAGCTATCTCTTAGCAACTTAGATCTCCCCGAAGCAATTAATGAGTTCTACAGCTCGAATAGGATAGTTGTTTCAAATAATCTTTTACCATTAGATCTTGACACTTATATTTTATCCTCGCAAATTAAGGGTATTGATGTGAATAATTTTGAAGATTTGGCTAATTATTTTGACCCTATAAGATACACGTTAGGAGCAAGCCTCCTAACTCCTAAAATAAATTCAGAAATTATCGACTTTAGCTTAGATAACAATACTTACGACATATCAAATCAGAACTATGAGAGGGTGCTAAATTTATTTAATAAATCATACCCTAATATAAATAAAAATATTCTCTCTTCAAATTTTATGGAGATCATTAACTCTTATGAAAATAAGGAAAATGTTTTTACGCTATTTTCTGATGGCATAATTCTTCATAAAGACTTTGAGTACTCATCTTATCAATTGTTTTCTCAAAGCAATTATCAGTGGGATGATAAAGAAGGTGTCTATAAAAATAGATTAAAGACAGTGCCTTATTCTTATTACGGTTTTAGCGCATATATTAATAACTCTAAGCAAATAGGTTTCATTTGTCATTTAACCAAAGCCGAGGTGAGGGTCAATACTTTTAAAAGTTTTAATATATCGATTAGTCCACTTTCTGAAATAGAAATAGCTAACATACAAGGCGTTGATGAGAATTATCTTCAAATTTTAAAATCAAAAAATACCAACATAAGAAAACCAAAATATGAATGGTTTAATGAAAATTATGATTTAAATAAAAATATTATCTTTGGAAACATTGTATTTAGAGATCTAATCAACACTGATAATTATTTAAATAACTAATAAAAAAGCTTTGTATTTATAGTTATTTATAATAAATTTCGGACACTATCTATTTATAACAACATGGCCTCGTGCTGGAATGGTAGACAGTCTGGACTTAAAATCCAGTGGGATTTATTCCCGTGGCGGTTCGAGTCCGCCCGAGGCTACCAACTACTTTTTTATAAAGATATAAACACCTGAAATGATTATGACAACCGCTCCAGTGATTGTGAACAAATCTGGAATATCCTTATAGAATAGAAAACCAAAAATTATAGACCAAAAAATTAGCGTATAATGAAAAGGTTGGACTATGCTAGCCCTGGCTTTACTCAAAGCCACAATCTGAAAGTAAACGCCCGAAGAATATAAGGCACCTACCCCTAAAAACATTAAAATAAAATCAACAGATATAGGCTTCCAATAAAAAAAACTAATAAAGCCCATTAAAAAAATCCCAACTATGCCTGCATAAAATAAAGAAGTTTCATTATTATCTACGGCAGATACTTTTCGAGTAACGATTTGATATAAGCCTAAGAAAAAAGCTGCAGCTAAAGGAATTAGCGATGCTGGATCAAAAACAGTTAGACCAGGCCTCATAACAATTAAAACACCAATAAATCCAATAAAAACCGCAAACCAAATTCGTGGTGAAATTTTTTCTCTTAAGAAAATATATGATAGTACCACAACTACAATGGGCGTTAATGCTCCTATACTATGCGCATCAGCGAGACTTAAATACCTAAAAGCTAAAATAAAACATCCCGATTCAAGAATTGAAAGTAAGCTTCTTAGTAATTGTAATTTCCAATTAGAAGTTAAATAAAACTTGAAATTTTTTTTTCTTTTAGACTCAATGAGAGATAAGAAAAAGGTGAAAAAATATTTAATAAATAGTATTTGAAATACGGAGAAATAGATAATTAAAGTTTTTTGTATTGTATCGAGTAGAGAAAAAGTTAAATAAGCAAATATGGCAAAAAATATACCAATTACCTCGGGTTTACTTATCGTTCTAATCATAATTAATGAAATGATAATGATTTAAAAGTAAATATGTAAGCGTAATTAAATAGGCGGCGTCCTACTCTCCCAAGCCTTAAGACTAAGTACCATCGGCGCTGGAGGCCTTCACGACCGAGTTCGAAATGGGATCGGGTTTTTTCACTCCGCTATGACCGCCACAAACTTTTTATAACATGTTGTTAAAACTTTTCGCTGTGTATTATAATTCAAGCATTGGATTATTAGTACTGGTTAGCTTCATGTGTTACCACACTTCCACACCCAGCCTATCAACGTGGTAGTCTTCCACGATCCTATAACGAAGCCTAGTTTTGAGGTTGGCTTCCCGCTTAGATGCTTTCAGCGGTTATCCATTCCGTACATAGCTACCCTACGATGCAGCTGGCGCTACAATAGGTACACCAGAGGTACGTCCACCCCGGTCCTCTCGTACTAAGGGCAGATCCTCTCAAGCTTCCACAACCATGGCAGATAGGGACCGAACTGTCTCACGACGTTCTAAACCCAGCTCGCGTACCGCTTTAATTGGCGAACAGCCAAACCCTTGGGACCTGCTTCAGCCCCAGGATGCGATGAGCCGACATCGAGGTGCCAAACCTCCCCGTCGATATGGACTCTTGGGAGAGATCAGCCTGTTATCCCCGGCGTACCTTTTATCCGTTGAGCGATGGCCCTTCCACGAAGTGCCACCGGATCACTATGACCGACTTTCGTCTCTGCTCGACTTGTGGGTCTCGCAGTCAGGCAGGCTTATGCCATTGCACTCGACGAACGGTTTCCAAGCGTTCTGAGCCTACCATCGCGCGCCTCCGTTACTCTTTGGGAGGCGACCGCCCCAGTCAAACTGCCCACCATGCATGGTCCCAACACCGGATAACGGTGTATGGTTAGGCATCAAGGAACAGAAGAGTGGTATTTCACTGGTGACTCCAAACTGGCTAGCGCCAATTCTTCAAAGTCTCCCACCTATGCTACACATCTGTCCCCTAATACCAATACAAAGCTGCAGTAAAGGTGCACGGGGTCTTTCCGTCTAACCACGGTTACTCGGCATCTTAACCGAGAATTCAATTTCACTGAGTCTATGTTGGAGACAGTGGGGAAATCGTTACGCCATTCGTGCAGGTCGGAACTTACCCGACAAGGAATTTCGCTACCTTAGGACCGTTATAGTTACGGCCGCCGTTCACCGGGGCTTCAATTCAGGGCTTGCACCCCTCCTCTTAACCTTCCGGCACCGGGCAGGCGTCACACCATATACGTCGTCTCTCGACTTTGCATAGTGCTATGTTTTTAGTAAACAGTCGCTACCCCCTCTTCTGTGCCACCTCCTACTGGTTGCCCAATAGCAGGTCACTTTTATCCCGAAGTTACAAGTGTAATTTGCCGAGTTCCTTCAACATAGTTCTCTCAAGCGCCTTGGTATACTCTACCTTCCTACCTGTGTCGGTTTTGGTACGGTCTAATGCTGGAGCTATTTCCAGGGACAAATTCACTGCAAGTTCAATCCAGTAAGAACTCACAATTTACTTCATCCGTCACTACCAGCTGGTGCAGGAATATTAACCTGCTTCCCATCGACTACGGCTTTCGCCCTCGCCTTAGGGGCCGACTAACCCTGCGCAGATTAGCTTTACGCAGGAAACCTTAGGATTTCGGCGGAAATGTCTTTCACATTTCTTATCGTTACTCATGTCAGCATTCGCACTTCTGATACCTCCAGCAATGCTTACGCATCACCTTCACAGGCTTACAGAACGCTCCGCTACCCAATTACTAAAAGTAATTGTCAAAGCTTCGGTAGATGATTTGAGCCCCGTTACATTTTCGGTGCAGGATCTCTTAATTAGACCAGTGAGCTGTTACGCTTTCTTTAAAGGATGGCTGCTTCTAAGCCAACCTCCTGGCTGTCTTGGAGTTCCCACTCCCTTTCACACTTAATCATCATTTTGGGACCTTAGCTGTTGATCTGGGCTGTTTCCCTCTCGTCCAAGGACCTTAGCACCCATGGACTGTCTGCCGTGTATACTTACTGGTATTCGGAGTTTGATAAGGTTTGGTAGGAATTGCTTCCCCCTAGCCCTTTCAGTGCTCTACCCCCAATAAGATTCGCACGACGCTCTACCTAAATAGATTTCGCGGAGAACTAGCTATTTCCGAGTTTGGTTGGCCTTTCACCCCTAATCACATGTCATCCCGTAACTTTTCAACGTTAGTGGGTTCGGTCCTCCGGTGAATTTTACTTCACTTTCAACCTGCACATGACTAGATCACCCGGTTTCGAGTCTAATACCAATAACTAAATCGCCCTATTCAGACTCGCTTTCGCTTCGCCTACAGCTATATGCCTTAAGCTTGCTATTGATATTAAGTCGCTGACCCATTATACAAAAGGTACGCTGTCACCTCATAAAGAGGCTCCAACTGCTTGTAAGCATCCGGTTTCAGGGTCTATTTCACTCCCCTGCTAGGGGTTCTTTTCGCCTTTCCCTCACGGTACTGGTTCACTATCGGTCACAAAGTAGTATTTAGGCTTAGGAAGTGGTCTTCCTATATTCAGACAGGATTTCACGTGTCCCGCCCTACTCATGTCTATTTTTTACTATCTACCCATACGAGGCTATCACTCACTATGGCCTGCCTTTCCATGCAGTTCTGGTTTAGTAAAAAGTAGCACTGGCCTGATCCGCTTTCGCTCGCCACTACTAACGGAATATCTTTTCCTCTAGGTACTTAGATGTTTCAGTTCCCTAGGTTCGCTCTTATAAGCTATGTATTCACTTACAAGTTATTGGGTTCCCCCATTCGGAGATCTCGGGTTAAGCTTATTGACAGCAAGCCCGAGCTTATCGCAGTCTATCACGTCCTTCATCGCCTCTTTGTGCCAAGGCATCCACCAGATGCTCTTACGCGCTTGAATTATTAACACACAGTGAAAAGTTTTGTTGTTAATAACATTTGTAGTTATTTAGTTATATTAGTTGTTTAATTAAACGAATAACTCGTGCAAAGTTATTCGTTTGTGTTTTATCAGCTTACATATTTACGATTTTAAAGATTGTTGGTGGAGGATAGCGGGATCGAACCGCTGACCTCCTGAATGCAAATCAGGCGCTCTCCCAGCTGAGCTAATCCCCCAACAGTGTTGGTGGGCGAGGGAGGACTTGAACCTCCGACCTCACGCTTATCAAGCGCGCGCTCTAACCAACTGAGCTACACGCCCAATTAATGCCCTTTATCAACATAGTTGAAAAAAGCAAAACAAATAGACGGTGGTTTACTTTGAACGTACACTTAGTTCAAAGTTTTTTTTCCTTTAGAAAGGAGGTGATCCAGCCGCAGGTTCCCCTACGGCTACCTTGTTACGACTTCACCCCAATCGCTGGCCGTACCGTGGGCAGCTGCCTCCCGAAGGTTAGCGCACTGACTTAAGATAAAACCAACTCTCATGGTGTGACGGGCGGTGTGTACAAGACCCGGGAACGTATTCACCGCGGCATGCTGATCCGCGATTACTAGCAATTCCAACTTCATGCACTCGAGTTGCAGAGTGCAATCCGAACTGAGATAACTTTTGGGGATTTGCTCCACCTCGCGGTATTGCGTCCCGTTGTAGTTACCATTGTAGCACGTGTGTAGCCCAGCGTGTAAGGGCCATGAGGACTTGACGTCATCCCCACCTTCCTCCGGCTTATCACCGGCAGTTTCGCTAGAGTCCTCAGCCGAACTGTTAGTAACTAACGATAAGGGTTGCGCTCGTTGCGGGACTTAACCCAACATCTCACGACACGAGCTGACGACAGCCATGCAGCACCTGTGTAGAAGCCAGCCGAACTGAAGGTTACCATTCTGTAACCGGTACTTCCCATGTCAAACGCTGGTAAGGTTCTTCGCGTTGCGTCGAATTAAACCACATGCTCCACTGCTTGTGCGGGTCCCCGTCAATTTATTTGAGTTTTAATCTTGCGACCGTACTCCCCAGGCGGGGTGCTTAACGCGTTAGCTACGACACCGAACATAAGTCCGACGACTAGCACCCATCGTTTACTGCATGGACTACCGGGGTATCTAATCCCGTTTGCTACCCATGCCTTCGCATCTCAGCGTCAATATCAGTCCAGAAAATCGCCTTCGCCACTGGTGTTCCATCCAATATCTACGAATTTCACCTCTACACTGGATATTCCATTTTCCTCTCCTGAATTCCAGAACAGAAGTTTTAAAAGCAATTCCTAGGTTGAGCCCAGGGATTTCACTTCTAACTTTCTGTTCCGCCTACATGCGCTTTACGCCCAGTAATTCCGAACAACGCTAGGACCTTCCGTATTACCGCGGCTGCTGGCACGGAATTAGCCGGTCCTTCTTCTTCGGCTACTGTCATTATCCTCACCGATGAAAGAGTTTTACAACCCTAAGGCCTTCGTCACTCACGCTGCATTGCTGGATCAGGGTTGCCCCCATTGTCCAATATTCCCTACTGCTGCCTCCCGTAGGAGTCTGGGCCGTGTCTCAGTCCCAGTGTGGCTGATCATCCTCTCAAACCAGCTAAAGATCGTAGCCTTGGTAAGCCATTACCTTACCAACAAACTAATCTTGCGCGGGCCAATCTCATAGCGATAAATCTTTCCCATTACTGGAATATACGGTATTAGCTACAGTTTCCCGCAGTTATTCCGTACTATGAGGTATGTTCCCACGTGTTACTCACCCGTGCGCCACTAAGGACACCTAGCAAGCTAGGGCCTCCGTTCGACTTGCATGTATAAAGCATGCAGCAAGCGTTCGTTCTGAGCCATAATCAAACTCTTAAGTTGAATTACCTACTCATAAAAAACAAAGTTTTAAATTGACGTAGGTTAGACGACAAATACCGAGCTCAAATTAATATCTAATTTAAACTTGATCGATATCCGACGTTATAAACCCACCGTCTATTCATTTCATATTTACTAAATTTAAAGAGCAAGAATCACTGGTGCACATTTAATGGCCCAATGAGTCGAATTTTTAGTAGGAGTATATCTACACTTTCTTCTGACTTTGTCAAATGCATTTGACAAAAAAAAGTAAAAAAAAGCAAAGAAAAAATTAAGATTTTTGTGGGTATTTTGGTTGCGGGGGTAGGATTTGAACCTACGACCTTCAGGTTATGAGCCTGACGAGCTACCAAGCTGCTCTACCCCGCGATCAGACGCGAAAGATATGTTAAAAATTTAAGAATTTCAATATATTTGTTGGTAGCGGAGGAGGGATTCGAACCCCCGACACATGGATTATGATTCCACCGCTCTAACCAACTGAGCTACTCCGCCTTAATGAATTATTGTTTTATATTAAAAAAACTGAATCTTAAATAATTTTGTTTATTTGGGATGATATAAATTTTTTTGCTTTCAAAACATTAGCTTTATTTGCCATTGAGCTAATCACTATTTCTACACCCCTTGGCTTACCATCATAAATTGGGTAACTACCAATGGAAACATCGTGATAGGAATTTTCTGCCTTCTCTAAGATATGTGCAATTTTACTTTCAAACAATTTAGTTGTAATTGAGGTACTATAAAATTTGTTTTTTACTTTTATTATTTTTAAAAATTCTTTGGTCATAGCCTCTGCTATTGAGGGTATGCCGGCAAAAACAAATATGTTTTCAATTTGAAAACCTGGAGCTCCACTTACTGAATTTTTAATTAGCTTTGATCCTTTTGGCATATAAGCCATTTTTTTTCTTGCATCAGTTAGATCTGATTTAATTTTTTTATAATATTTAACTAACTCTTGATAGGCATCTTTGTGTAAAACATAACTTTTTTTAACAGCTAAACTAATGGACTCTGCAGTTATATCATCATGAGTTGGCCCTATACCTCCAGTAGTAATAATAAAATCAAACTTTTTTTTTAGTCTTCTAATTTCATTAACAATTATTTTTTTTTCATCTGGTATTACACATACATACTTTAATAATATCCCACTTTTAAAAAGTTCTTTTGCTATATAATTTATATTTTTATCTTGAGTTCTTCCTGATAATATCTCATTACCGATAATAACTATAGAGGCTGATTTAATTTTTTTATTTAACATTTATGAAGTACCCAGATAAAATAATAATAGGTTCTTTTGTTAAACGTTATAAACGTTTTTTTGCAGACATCAAATTAGATAAAGAAATTATTACTGCCTATTGCCCAAATACTGGTTCTCTTTTAGGTCTTCTTAATGAGGGATCAGAGGTTTTAATATCCGTTGTAGATAATCCTAAAGCCAAGCTAAAATTTAGACTGGAAGCAATAAAATCAGGCAATGTATTTGTTGGTATCAATACCTCTTTACCAAATGATATTGTCTATAAGGCCATTCTAGATAAAAAAATTTTACAATCATTGAATTTTGAAAATTTAAAAAAGGAAGTTAAATACGGTAAAAACTCAAGGATTGACATTCTTGCTGAAAGCTCCATAGATAAAAATACTTTCATAGAAATTAAATCAGTAACACTTTCTCGTAAAAAAAATCTTGCTGAATTTCCAGATGCAATTACTTCTAGGGGTTCAAAACATTTAATTGAATTAAGTAATAAATGTATTGAGGGCTTTAATAGCTACTTGGTCTATTTAATACAGAGAAAAGATATAAAGAATTTTTCTATAGCAAAAGACATAGATCCCGAATATTATAAAAATTCTTTAATAGCCAAAAATAATGGCGTTAAATTTATTGCTTTTATATGTGATGTTAATTTTGATGGTATTGAAATAATTGAAGAAATAAAAATAATTGAACATTAAATCATACAAAATAAATGAAGTGCGGCATTGTAAAGAAGCTAGTTTAATTTCCGCTACAATATTAGATGAGTTAGTAAATATTATCTCTGAAGGCATGACGACTCAGGAAATAGATAATTATTGTTTAAATCGTATTGTTGAAATGGGAGGTGTCCCTGCCCCATTATTTTATAGAGGTTTTCCTAAGCCTACTTGCACCTCTCTTAATCGTGTTATATGTCATGGCATACCTTCATCGAATAGAAAGTTATTAGATGGTGATATCTTAAATGTAGATATCACAACCATTATAAATGGTTGGCATGGTGACACATCTAGAATGTACAAAGTTGGTAATGTATCTGTAAAAGCTTTAAATCTTTGTCAGGCTACTCATCATTGCTTAATTGAAAGTATTAAAGAAATCAAAATAGGAGAGTCAATTAGTAGAATTGGTAAAAGAATTGATCAAATAGCTTCTGAAAATAATTTTAGTGTGGTGAGAGATTTTTGTGGACATGGAGTTGGTATTAATTTTCATGAAAATCCAAGTATCGTTCATTATTATGATCAAGAATATGATAATATTAAGTTTATTGATGGTATGATTTTTACAGTCGAGCCTATGATCAATGCAGGAAAATATCATTCAAAAATACTTGCTGATGGGTGGACAGCTGTGACAAAAGATAAAACACTTAGTGCTCAATACGAACATACTGTATATATAAATGGTGATAATATTGAGATTCTAACTGAATCTCCAAATGGGGTTTTTTATAGTTGATACCTAGATACTCAAGAAAAATAGTCAAAGATATTTGGGAAGACCAAAATAAATTTCAAATATGGCTTGATTTAGAAATTTTAGCCTGTGAAGCAATGGAAAGCCTTAGTCAAATCCCTAAAGGCACAGTCAATAAAATTAAAGAGAAGGCTCATTTTAAAGTTAAAGAAATAGAAAAAATTGAAGAAAAAACTAAACATGATGTTATTGCCTTTTTAACAAATGTTGCAAAATATGTTGGACCAGAGTCTAGGTTCATCCATAAAGGTCTTACATCTAGTGATATTTTAGATACTTCTTTTTCAATTCAACTACACCAATCTTCTCTAATTATCCAAAAAGGATTGGAAGAACTAGGTAGAAAACTACTTTCATTAGCGAAGAAGCATAAATACACAATATGCATCGGTAGAAGTCATGGCATCCATGCTGAGACGTCTACGTTTGGTCTTAAAATTCTTGGGTATTATGAAGAAAATAAAAGGAATTTAGTAAGAATTAAAAAATCAATCGAACAGATAAAAACAATTCAAATGTCTGGACCAGTTGGTACATATTCTAATATTGATCAGCGAGTAGAAAAAATTGTAGCAAAAAAATTAAAGTTCAAAATAGAACCAGTATCAACCCAGATAATACCTAGAGATAGACATGCAGAGCTATTTAGCAGTTTCTCAATTATAGCTAGCTCACTTGATAGATTAGCTACTGAAATAAGACATCTTCAAAGAACCGAGGTACTCGAAGTAGAAGAAGGTTTTGGAAAAGGTCAAAAAGGAAGTTCAGCTATGCCTCATAAAAAAAATCCAATTCTTTCTGAAAATATATCTGGATTAGCAAAAGTTATCAGATCTTTAGTCATTCCTGCTTTAGAAAATATTACTACTTGGCATGAGCGTGATATAAGTCATTCAAGTGTTGAAAGAATTAATGCTCCAAACGCAACCATAACCCTTGACTTTGCTATTCAACGAATGATTGATGTAATCTCCAATTTAGTAGTTCATGATAAAAATATGATTGCTAATTTAAACCAACTTAAAGGCCTACCTTATTCTCAAAACGTTCTAATATTTTTAATAGAAAGTGGTGTTTCTAGAGAGGATTCATATAAAATTGTTCAAGATTGTGCTTTAAAGACTTGGAGTGGAGATAAAAGCTTTAAGGAAAATTTATTAAATCATGCAATTCTCTCAAAATTTAATTTTTCTAAAAAAATTGACCTAATTTTTACAAACAAAAATCTTTTTAGAAATGTTGATCTAATATTCAAGAGGATTAAATAATGTCACCTAAAATGAAAAAACTCTACGAGGGGAAAGCTAAAATAATTTATAGTAAATCGCCAAGTCAAGTTGTTGCTAAATATAAAGATGATGCAACTGCATTCAATAACTTAAAAAAGGGCTCTATTAAAAATAAAGGGATAATTAATAATATTATATCTGCATATTTATTTGAAATAATAAATCACTGTGGAATACCAACGCATTTCATTAAAAGAATTGATCAAAAATCTCAACTTTTAAAGAAAGTGGATATTGTCCCAATAGAGGTTCTTGTAAGAAATTATTTTGCTGGATCGTTGTCTAAAAAATTTGATGTTAAAGAAGGCACTAAATTATCTGATACACTTATAGAATATTGTTTGAAGTCAGATAAGCTTGGGGATCCTCACATTAGCACTGAACATATTTTAAATTTAGGTTTATGTGAGTTAAGCGAACTCGAACTCATAGAGGAATATTCACTTAGAATAAATGACGTATTAAGAGGAATTTTCTATACTATTGGAATTAATTTAATTGATTTTAAATTGGAGTTTGGGATTTGCAAAAAAACTAAACAATTGATATTAGCAGATGAAATCTCCCCAGATACGTGCAGACTTTGGGATCTTAAAACAAATAAGAAGCTCGATAAAGATAGATTTAGAAGAGATTTAGGGAATGTAGAGGATGCTTATTTGGAAGTCTTAGAAAGATTAAATTTAAATTTAAAATGAGAATAAAAATTTTGATACGTCTCAAAAGCCAAATATTGGAGCCTCAAGGAAAAGTAATTGAAAAATCTTTGTCAAACCTTGGTCTAAGTAATTTAACCAATATTAGACAAGGTAAACTAATTGAATTAGACATCTCAGACAAGCTTTCAGAAGTAGAGAAAAATGACTTAATCACTTCTGCTTGCAAAAAACTTTTAGTAAATGAAATTATTGAAGAGTATGAAGTTCTTGGATGAGCTTTAAATCTGCGGTTATTACTTTTCCAGGCTCTAATTGTGACCGTGATGCCTTGGTATATCTAAAGATTCTAACTAACGGGGAAGTATTTAATATTTGGCATGAAGAAACTTCATTGCCTAATGTTGATTTAGTAATTATTCCTGGAGGATTTAGCTTTGGAGACTATTTACGCTCTGGGGCGATGGCTGCAAAGAGTAATATTATCTCTGACCTAATTAACCACTCAAAAAAAGGAGGATATATATTAGGTATTTGTAATGGATTTCAAATTTTATCTGAAATAGGTCTATTAAAAGGGGCTCTCATTCAAAATAATAAATTGAAATTCTTAGGTAAAAGCTGTTTCATTAAAAAAAAATATAAGAATAATTTTAACAAATCAATTAACCATGATCAGATACTTGAAATACCCGTAGCACACAATGAGGGAAATTTTTATTGTGATAGTGATAATTTAAAATACTTGCATGATAATGAATTAATAGCTTTTGAATACTGTGAAGGTAAATATTCTAATTCTGAGGCAAATATTAATGGATCAATTGATAATGTTGCTGGTATCACAAATGAAAATAAAAACATTCTAGGGATGATGCCTCACCCCGAGAGAGCTTTTCAAGATTTTCATAAATCTCAAGATGGAAAATTGATTTTAGACTCAATACTCTCATGAATGAAGATTTAATTAAGCAGCATGGGCTAACAATGGATGAATTTCAAATAATTCAAAATTATTTGAAAAGAGATTTGAGTATTGAAGAACTTGGGATTTTTTCAGCTATGTGGAATGAACACTGCTGTTACAAGACATCAAAAAAATGGTTAAAAAAACTTCCTACAGATAATGCTATAGTCATTCAGGGTCCAGGTGAAAATGCTGGTATTATCGACCTTGAAGATAATGATGGTATTGCTTTTAAAATCGAAAGCCATAACCATCCCAGTTATATTGAACCTTTTAATGGTTCAGCCACTGGTGTTGGGGGGATATTACGTGATATATTTACAATGGGTGCTCGGCCCATTGCTACTCTTGACTCTATTAGGTTTGGAGAAATTACAACAGACAAAACAAAATACCTGTTAAATGGGGTTGTGCATGGTATTGGACATTATGGTAACTGTATAGGTATTCCAAATATTGGTGGTGAATGCGAATTTGACAGAAGTTACGATTTTAATAATCTTGTCAATGCTATGGCGATTGGTCATGTAAAAAATGACTCTATTTTTTATTCCAAGCCAAAAACCATTGGAGGTTTAATTGTTTATATAGGTTCAAAAACTGGCAAAGATGGTATTCATGGCGCAAGTATGGCTTCTGATGTTTTTTCTGAAGATGACGAAGATGATAAAAGACCTTCGGTTCAAGTTGGAGATCCTTTCATGGAAAAACTTCTTATGGAGGGCTGCTTGGAACTAATGTCTTCTGGTCTTATAGAGTCAATGCAAGATATGGGAGCTGCTGGAATCACCTCATCTAGTGTTGAAATGGCATCAAAAGGTGAAGTAGGAGTTTTAATTAACTTGGATAAAATTCCCCTACGTGAACCTCTCTCACCCTATGAAATCTTGCTTTCAGAAAGCCAAGAGAGGATGCTTGCCGTTATAGAACCAGAAAATAATGTTAAGGTTAAGAATATTTTAAAAAAGTGGCAAATTGATTATGAGGTCATTGGAGAAATCACAGACACCCAAAGAGTAGTTTTCTCATCAAATAATAAAAATGTTGTTGATTTGCCTGTTGATATTATTGTCGATGATGCCCCTGAGTACGATCGTGAGTTTTATTTACCAAAAAAAAGAGCTTTTAATGATTTCAATTTATTAAATTTAGATATTGAAAATATGATAGATAATCTTTTTGAAAATTTAAACTACTTAGATAAAAGTTGGGTGTATAATCAATACGACTCAACAGTCATGGGAGACACCATAAAAGAGCCAGGCCAGTCATCAGGAATTGTCAAGCTTCATGATAGCGATAAAGTTATTGGAGCAACTACAGATTGTAATCCATTATATTTGAGAATAAATCCAGAAAAAGGTATGGAATATACTGTTCTTGAGTCTTTTAGAAATTTAGTTTGTTCTAATTTAAAGCCCCTTGCTATTACAAATAATTTAAATTTTGCGAGCCCACTTGACCCAAATATAATGGGCGAAATAGTACTGTCCATCAACGGCCTTAAGAAATCAGCATCCAAATTAGACACACCCATCGTTTCAGGAAATGTCTCTTTGTATAATCAAACTAATGATAGGCCAATAAAACCTACACCAGTTATTGGGATGGTAGGATCTAATAGAAATTATAAAAATATCAATTCTAATAAATTTCAAAATGAAAATGATCTTATTTTTTTAATTGGCAACAGTATGAAAAAGAACAACAGCCCGTACTTCCTTCAAGACCAACATATAATTCAAAAAGAAAATCAATTTAATGACCTAGTTGAAATAGACTATAATCTTGAAAAAGACAATTCAGAGATGCTATTTAATCTCTTTAATCAAAATCTCATAACGTCATGTAACGACATTTCAAGAGGGGGGATATTTTTAAGCTTAATAAAAATGTTACAGAAAAATTATGGATTTAGAATTAATTTTAAGGATAAATTTGATATGTTTTGTGAATATCAAGCAGGATATATCTTCACAATCCGTGAAATAAATTACCCCATGCTTAAAAATGCTTTTGAAGAAAAGAAGTTAAATTATCAAAACTTAGGCAAGGTAACCACCGAAAGTATAGAAATAAATTCTAAAAAGTTTGACTATTTTGATATTATAAATAAGTATCTAAATAACTTTGAAAAGACAATCAACTAATGCCAATTGAACAAACTAAACTAGAAGAGCTAATTAAAAGTAAATTTCCTAATGCTGATATTCTTATTGAGGATTTAGCTGGTGATAATAATCATTATTCAGTATCGATTAAAAGCTCAGCCTTTAACGGACTTAATAGAATTCAACAACACCAATTGGTTTACAAATCTTTAGATGGTTTGATGGATAATGAATTACATGCGATGCAATTAAAAACGAAAGGAACTGAATAATGGAACTTGATGAAAATACGAAAAATCAAATTGAAAATATGATAGGAGAAAATGAAGTGTTTCTCTTTATGAAAGGTAATCCTGATTTTCCTATGTGTGGTTTTTCTTCGGTTGCGAGTGCGATATTAAAAAAATGTGGAGTTGATTTTGGTCATTGCAATGTTTTAGATGATGAAAATATTCGAGAGGGTATCAAGGCTTTTTCAAACTGGCCTACTATTCCACAACTTTATATAAAAAAAGAGTTTGTTGGTGGATGTGATATTATTAAAGAAATGGCTGAGTCTGGTGAACTAATTGAGCTGTTTAATACTAGAGGGATTAAAACAGAATTAAGCTAGATTTATCTAGAGTAAAATTCTACAACTAAGTTAGGTTCCATTTGCACCGGATATGGGACATCAGTCAACTGAGGACCACGAACAAACTTACCTAAGCATTTTGAAATTTCTAACTGAAGATATTCAGGAACATCCCTCTCATTAGAGCTTAATGTTTGAATAATCATTGGAATATTTTGACTATTTTGTTGGAGTGAGATTTCATCTCCGTCTTTAATCTGATAAGACTTTCTATCAACAACTTTACCGTTAACCAATACATGGCCATGACTAACTAACTGTCTAGCTGCAAAAACTGTTGGAGCAAACTTTAATCTGAATACGACGGCATCTAATCTTCTTTCTAAAAGCTCAATTAAGATCTGACTAGTATCTCCTCTTTTTCTAGATGCTTCTTGAAATAATTTTAAAAACTGTTTTTCAGTAATATCTCCGTAATATTTTTTTAGCTTTTGTTTAGCAGCTAACTGAATACCAAAGTCAGAAGGCTTTCTTTTTCTAGCTTGACCATGCTGGCCAGGACCGTACGGTCTTCTGTTAAAAGGACTTTTGGGTCTTCCCCATAAGTTTAGCCCTAATCTTCTGTCAATTTTGTGTTTTGAAGATAATCTTTTTGTCATGAATTGGTGATTTATATAGATTTCGTATTTTAAGTCAATTTTATTTTGTTATAAATTTAAGCACGCCATAGACAGTTTTTAACATTTTTTCATCGATTTTATTTGTTTTTAAGAAATTTCTCATTGAAATTTCAAGATTTTGCGATTTGGAGGGTATGGTTGTAAAACCCTTTCTTTTTAATATCAACATCAAGAAATTAATAAATTTTTCAATTTGGGTTGAGTTAATGTGCCTATTAGGAATTTTTTCTGGATATGCTGAATTCAATTGATTGATATGAAATGCAACTATTGATACGGCATGAGAGAGATTAAGAGAACTTTGATCATGAGTAGGAAGAGTAAGAATATAGTTTGCATAAGAAATTTCTTTATTATTAAGGCCATTATTTTCTTGCCCAAATATAACACTTACTTTTTTTGATTTAATTTTAGTAATGTCTTCAAGTTTTATATATGGAATTTGGATATCCCTAGGCCTAACAGTTGTAGCAATAACCACATCAGATTTTTTTATAGCCTCTGGAATAGATGAAAAAGTTTTAACTTTCTGTGCAATTTTTTCAAAGTGCTTGGCCGACTTTATACCTTTATCATTGGGCCATATATTTCTTGGATTTACTAAATCTAATTGTTCGAATCCAAAACACCCAATAGATCTAATTGACATACCTATATTTTCAGAGAGTTGAGGTTTATTTAAAATGAATTGAAATTTTTGTTTCAAGAGGACTTTATTAATTTATATATCAAACTCTCTCTTAAAGCATTATAAGAAGCATCAATAATATTTGTTGATACACCAACAGTAGTCCATATTGCTCCTTCTTTATCTTTCGTTTCAATTATGACTCTAACTACTGCATCAGTACCTTTCTCAGAAGAAAGAATTCTAACTTTAAAATCTGTCAATTCTAAATCTTCAAGCATTGGATAAAACCCCATTAAAGATTTTCTTAAAGCTTTATCTAATGCATTTACAGGACCATTTCCAATTTCAACATTCATATATTCATTTTTATTGATGGTAACTCTTACAGTTGCTTCAGACTCAGTAACCAAATCACCTTTTGCATTCCATCTTCGGTCATCAATTACTTTAAATCGCACTAATTCAAAATATTCAGGTATTCCAAAAAGTGTCTCTCTAGCTAATATTTCAAAACTCGCTAAAGCTTGATCGAAGGCATGTCCTTGGAATTCTTTTTCTTTAACTTTTTGTAAAAGAAAATCCAGTTTGTCTTTGTGTTCATCTGGATTAATACCTACGGTATTAAGGAGAGATATTATGTTAGATCTACCAGACTGGTCAGAAATTACTATTTTTCTAGTATTACCAACAATTTTTGGGTCAATATGTTCATAAGTTTTCGGGTCTTTGTTTATAGCTGATACGTGCAACCCTCCTTTGTGAGAGAAAGCATTTTCTCCAACGTAGGGTTGTTGGGTATTAGGTTGCCTATTTAATATTTCATCAAGAAGCAATGATGTTTTCTTCAAAAGATTTAATTTTTCTTGATGGATTGATGTCTCATATTCTGTTTTTAAAATAACTGAGGGAATGACGGAGGCTAAGTTAGCATTTCCACATCTCTCCCCTAATCCATTAATGGTACCTTGAACTTGCCTAGCTCCAGATCTAATTGCAGCTAGAGAATTTGCAACTGCATTCTCAGTATCGTTATGGGCATGTATGCCTAGTCTCTCGCCTGGTATTACTGCAGCCACCTCCTTAACTATTTGTTCTACTTCATGAGGTAGAGTGCCTCCGTTAGTATCACATAATATGATCCACCTAGCCTTATTTTGTAATGCTTCTTTTAAACACTCTAAAGCAAAAATTGGATCTTCCTTATACCCATCAAAAAAATGTTCAGCATCGTACATTGCCTCAATTCCTTTTTCATGAATATGTCCTATGCTTTCGCCAATCATTTTTAAATTATCGTTTTTTGAAATGCCTAAAGCTTTTTCAACTTGATAAGATGATGATTTGCCCACAATACAAATATGTTTTACTTTAGTATTTAAGAGATTACTTAAACCAGGATCGTTTGAAACACTTGTGGAGGGCCTTTTGGTCATACCAAAAGCAACTAAATTTGCATTATTTAAATTTAAACTTGAATTAAAAAAGCTATCGTCAGTTGGATTAGATCCAGGCCACCCACCTTCTATATAATCTATTCCTAATTCGTCTAAAGCATTAGCCATTTTAATTTTATCTTCAACGGAAAAGTCTACGCCTGTTGTTTGTTGACCATCTCTAAGAGTCGTATCAAAAAAATAAATTTTATTTGTATTTATATTTTCTTCCATAATGTCCCGTCTTTAGTATCCTCTAAAAGTATACCCTCATTAAGTAATTCATTTCTTATTTGATCAGCTAATTCATAATTTTTGTTAAATTTTGCATCTGATCGGCGGGATATCATATTTTCAATAAACTCTTTATCAAGACTTATTTCTTTTTCTTTAAAATTTGGGTTTAAGCCAAGAATTTTTAGTCCATTATTAAAGTATGACCTGAGTTCATCGTCATTAGGTGATTTTTTTAGCTCATTAAATAATTGTTGTAATCGCATCAATGCTTTTGGGGTATTTAAATCATCATAAAGTGCCATTATAAATTCACTATCTAGTTTATTATTATTAGTATCAGATATAAAACCCTCCCATTTTTCGATGATATTTTGAGAATAGGTCAAAAGATCATCTGAAAAGTCTATAGGTTGGCGATAATGAGTCGTTAGTAAGGCATATTTAATTGTAATCGGTTCATGAACTGATAATAAATCATCGACTATGGTAATATTACCCAATGATTTAGACATTTTCTCACCCTGAAAATTTATAAATCCATTATGAAGCCAATAATTAGACATTTTGCAGTTATGGAAGCAAGTTGATTGAGCAATTTCATTTTCATGATGGGGAAATATTAAATCAATTCCTCCAGCATGGATGTCTATTGAGGGACCTAGGAGGTCTGAAATCATAGCTGAACACTCAATATGCCATCCTGGTCTTCCCTCGCCCCAAGGGCTACTCCATGATGGTTCATTGACTTTTGAGGGCTTCCATAAAACAAAATCCTCAGGATTTTTTTTATAATCAGCTATCTCAACCCTAGCACCACTAATTATATCCTTGAATGAAAATTTAGATAAAGTTCCATAGTCTTGAAATTTTCTTGTCTCAAATAACACATGATTAGAGGACTCATAGGCATATCCTTTTGTAATTAGAGTCTCAATCATTTCGATCATTTTTGGAATGTAGTCTGTTGCTTTTGGTTCAAAAGAAGGTCGGAGGATATTTAATGCCTCAAGATTTTTTTGATAAACAATCTCAGTTTTACTTACAAGGTCAGAAGTAGATAACCCTAAATCATTAGCTTTATTAATAATCTTATCATCTATATCGGTAATATTTCTGACATAAGTTACTCTACCATCTCCATAAATCTGCTTTAGTATTCTAAATAAGATATCAAAAATAATAATTGGACGAAAATTTCCAATATGCGGATTATTATATAATGTTGGTCCACACGCATAGACTTTGATTGCATCTTTATCAATTGGCTGAAAAATCTCTTTTGATTTTGATAGAGTATTAAAAAGTTTTAGACTCATTGATTATTTTTTTGATTCCTTCAACGCCAAAAAAAAGAAATAAATCCTTTACAGAGGGGCCATTATTATTACCCGTTAGAATATATCGAGTATTTGTATAAATTTCTTTTTTTGTCAGTTTTAGATCGTGATGAGAAAGAAAATTAATGTATTCATCAAAATTCATATCTTTAATTTTTTCAATATTTGAAATTAAAATATCAACAAATTCTTTGGATGGTTTTTTTTCAACATTTTTTCTTCTTATAATATCTAAGAATTCACCTATATCCTTATATTCATCGATATTATTTTTAATAAGATCCCATTCAATATTAGTCATTTTAAGCTCTTTCAATTCGGGAAATTCATCATTCAAATCACTATTAGTCATTGATCTAAGAGAATTTTTCTGAAAATAGTCAATTTTTTGAATATCGAGCTTAGGTAAATTTTTAGATATTTTAGATAAATCAAAATCGTTAAAGTCATTAGCCGCTATATTTTGAAAATCAAAATCTGAACTTAGCCCTACAGAAAACATATATGATAAAATACTATTAGTTGAATATCCTTTACTTCTAAATTGATTAATAGAAATAGAGTCTATATTTCTTTTGCTAATTTTAGTTCCATCAACATTTAACATAAGTGGGTTATGTCCAAATGATGGAGAATTTGAGCCAAGACTTTGAAATAGTTCACTATGAACTGCCGAATTAGACAAGTGGTCTTCACCTCTAATTATATGGCTGATTTTCATATCTATATCATCGACTACACTTGGAAAATGATAAAGATAACTTCCATCTGCTCTTCGAAGAACAGGATCTGACTGTGAAGATAGATCGACCTCAGTATTACCTTTTACTAAATCCAACCATACAATCTTTTTTTGAGAAAGTTTAAATCTCCAATATGGCTTTTCACCATTAATTATTTTTTTTTCAATTTCTTCTTTTGATAAATTTAGAGACTGACGATCATAAATTGGAGGCTTACCTGCTTTTAGTTGAAGTTTCTTTTTTATTTCTAATTCTTCATTACTTTCAAAACAAGGGTAGACTAAGTTATTTTCAATAAGTTTATCAAATAACTCATTGTATCTATCTACTCTTTTGCTTTGAAAAAAAGTTTCCTGGTAATCTATTTTTAGCCATTCTAAATCTGATTTGATAGACGTTACAAATTCATCCTTACTTCTTTCCTTATCGGTATCATCAAATCTTAGAATGAATTTACCTTTATTTTTTTTAGCAAATATCCAATTCAAAAAGCATGATCTCAAGTTACCCAAATGAAGATGACCTGTGGGGCTGGGAGCAAAACGAGCGATAATCATTTAATTTTTTTTAATAGATACTCTCTTGATACCTTTACTCTTGGTGTTTTACCATATTTAATAATATCTGCAGTTGCATAAGTTTCAGACCATTTTTCTGGTAAATAGCTACCCGTTCCAACTATATCTATTGGAGCATTGGAAATAGCCATTGCTCTGCATTTTGTATTAGTGAAACCACTAGAGGCAATGATTTTTACTTTTTGAAAACCAAATTTATCTAATTGTGATCTTAAGTACCAAATTGCGGAAGCAGAAACACCAGGACCAACTAAATGGCGAAGTTCGTCATCTGATCTGTATTCTTTAATAGAACCAGGCGAGTATTTTTCAAGAATTTCATATGATTTTGAAGTATCTAACCCCTCAATAAATCTACCACTTGGGGTATCTAGCCGAATTAAAACTTTTCCTTTTTTAGACAAACTATCAAAATGATTACAAACTTGTATAGAGTCAGTAATTTCTTTTCCAAAATAATCAGGTAATACAACTAAATCGTTTTTTGGAAAGGATTTATGGAACATCTTAACCGCCTCTAAAGTAGATCCAGCATATCCAATAATGGCATGAGGCATTGTTCCAAGGGCCTTATTAGATGGGAAGTAATGCGAAGTTGCTTTAATAGAAGTTCCTATGAATCCCAGAGCTTTCTTTTTTTTTGCTGCCTTGGAACCTACTGATGAGGCATATGACATGAGGTGTGACATTTCAAAACCTGCACAATGTCTAGCATCCATAGCAATGAAAGATGTTTTTGGAAGGTCGATACACATCTGATAAGCATTAGCAGCAGCAATACAGGCAGGTCCAATTTTTTGAAGAAACAACGTCTCTAAATCAACTAAATGTTTAAAGGAGCCTTTTATAAATAATATAGGTTCACCTGCACCAAAATACTCCCCCTCTTTAAAAGGACTTGTGGTCTGAATTTTGATTTTTCTTTCTCTGGCTATCAGTTTAATCCAATCAATAGCTAATTTTAGAGCAACAATTCCTGGTCTTCGAATAAATACTGCGTATGTAACAATTATGTCACCATTATTTTCAATAATTTTTTTGGATTTAAGAAAATAACTATCTGTGTAGGATTTTATAAAATCTGAATTTGTTTTTTTATTCATTATGAATAAGAAAACTAAATCATATCACCATTAGCTATTAAATCTGCTAATAAAAAAGAAAGCTCTAATGATTGATTTACATTTAGTCTTGGATCGCAAAAGGTATGATATCTATCACCGAGATTTTCATCTTTAATATCATCTGGGCCTCCAACGCACTCAGTAACATTTAGTCCGGTGAGCTCTAAGTGAACTCCTCCAGCCACACTACCTTGGGCTTGATGAATTTCAAAAAATGACTGTATTTCTTGGAATATATTTGATGTAGCACGTGTTTTATAACCAGAATTACTAGTTGATGTATTTCCATGCATTGGATCACAAACCCAAGTTATATTTCTACCTAGTTTATGAATTTCACTTAAAATGTCAGGGAATACAGATTTAATTTTTTCTGCACCCATTCTTACAATGAGAGTTAATCTACCACCTTCATTTTCAGGATTCAAAATATCGATATTTTTCTTTAAATCATCTATGTTAGTTGAAGGACCAACTTTCAAACCTAGGGGATTTTTAATACCACTTAAATAGTGTATGTGAGCCCCATTTGGATCCCTCGTTCTATCTCCAACCCACAAAAAATGTGAATTAACATTATACCAGTCCCCAGTTGTGCTATCAATGCGTGTGAAAGCTTGTTCATAAGGAAGCAAGAGAGCCTCATGACTAGTATAAAAATCTGTTTCCTTAAGTACGCGAGTATTTTGTTCATTAATACCACAAGCATTCATGAATTTAATACTGTCCTCAATTTTTTGAGATAGAGCTTTGTATTTTTTTGTTGTTTCAAAACTATCAGCGAAATCTAAATTCCATTGATTAATTTTAGAAAGGCTCGCAAATCCTCCTTGTGCAAATGCACGGAGTAAATTTAATGTTGAAGCAGAATGATTATAAGCATGGAGCATTCTCATTGGATTTGGTTCTCTTGATTCTTTATTGAACTCATATGAATTAATAATATCGCCTCTGTAACTTGGTAATTTTTCTCCATTCTTTTCTTCATAATCAGAACTTCTAGGTTTTGCAAATTGACCGCCCATTCTTCCGAGTTTTACTACAGACTTATTAGTTGCGTAAGTAAGAACAACAGACATTTGTAGGATGAGCTTAAAAGTATCTCTGATTGTATTGGGATTTAATTCACTAAAACTTTCAGCACAATCCCCTCCTTGTAAATAGAATGCTTTACCATTTTGAACTTGATGAATGTGGTTTTTTAGCGATCGAGTCTCGCCAGCAAAAATCAAAGGTGGTAGATTTGATAAATTATCCACTACCTTATTAAGCTCTTCTATATCAGAATACTTAGGTAATTGTTTTGCCTCAAAACTCTTCCAACTATCTTTTGACCATTTCATGAGGGGTGGATTATATTGTTAAATCTCACAAAGAAAAGTATTTATTACTTTTTAAAGATTGGAGGCAATCGTAAATTAAAAGAAGCCTTTGGTAAAGATGCTGTAAAATTCTTTACATCAAAAGAGTCCATGGATTTTTGCTTTTTATCAGAATATTTTGATTTTATCTGAGATGTCTTCATACTTGCTTCGAAGTTTTTAATTAAATCAACAAATTGAACCAAACCATCTTTAGAGACTACATAAAAACAATCATTTAAATTTAACAATTCATATGAACTGGTACTTATAAGTTGGCCATCTAAGCCTTTATGATCTTCTGTTTTTAAAGTAATAAGATTTTCTTTAGTGTTAATATTTGAATTTGATGAACAAACTATATTGATTTCATCTGTAAATAAGTCTTTCAAATTTTTATTTTTAGATTTTAAAAGAATTTTGGGTAAAAAATCTCCAATTTTAAAACTACTTATTGATTGGTCCTCATCGATAAAATTTGAAAAAATATAATTTTCTGATGTAAAAGTATTGTTAATCTCCAATATTTGCTTACTAAAAACCATAGAACCATTAAATCTTAATAAAAATCTAAAAATGAAACTAGATAAAAAACTAGGAAAAAGACTATAAAATGAAAAAAATAAATTATTAAGATAATGGTTATTGTTTTCTGATACTTTAATATTCTTATTAGGATTTTTAGAGATTAAATTTAACAAATTGACCAGTTGATAACTTAAACCTATGAATGTCTTGTTTGTTAATTCATAGGCATTAATAAGTGAATTATTCTCTCTAAGCTCCAAACTAGTAGGTAATCTTATCTCAGTGAAATATTTATTATCAACAATATTTTTAGTTAATTTTTTAATATATTTTTTGAGTACATCTTTTTTTTCAGAGTAAAAATGTATTGTGTCTTTATTTGGAAATATGATGTTAACTTTATTTAAACCAAGGTTAGTGAATACAGATAAATTGTACTTATGATCATAATTTTCAATTGAATAAAAATAGAATATCTTTATTTGATCAGAAATTATGTCTATGCCGTTAAGATCATCTTTAAAGTTGATATCTCTATCAAATTTTACATAGGAGATTTGATCTCTAATGATAGGCTCTCTTAGTAAAAGTTTATTTTTATTAAGTATGCCATATGTATCTAATTGAATATTCTCTAGGTCTTCTCCAATAAGGTCAGAAGGTGAAATGAAATATGAAAACTCAGTTTTTTCTTTATCTTGATTTTTAAATTTAATTTTAGATCTAGATAGAGACAATAAAATCATTCCAACAATTGAGTTGTCAACAATATAGTTTTTAGAGCTCATTATTTATTCAACAGTCACTGATTTTGCAAGATTTCGGGGTTGATCAATATCTGTTCCTTCACTAAGAGCAAAGTAATATGAAATTAGCTGCAATGGAACAGTATATATAAAAGGTGTGTCAATAAAGTTTTCCCTAGGAAGTTGGGGGATTTCTAAAGTATCTGACTTCTTTTTTGATATTTTTAAACTTGATAAAATAATAATTTTTCCATTTCTTGCAGAAATTTCTTGAGTATTTGATAGCGACTTTTCATAAAGTTCATTATTTGGAATAAGGCAGATAGTTATTGTATTCTTATCTATTAACGCTATTGGTCCATGCTTCATTTCACCACCAGCAAATCCTTCACTGTGTAGATAAGAAATTTCTTTTAATTTTAAAGATCCTTCTAATGCAACAGGATATCCAATGTTTCTTCCAATAAAATAGCAAGAATTAGCTAAAGCAATTTTTTTGGAAATTTTTTTAGCCACTGGAGTAAAGTCTTTGATTAATTTCTGAAGCTTATTTGGAAGTGATTTTAAACTTTTATAGTATTTATTATATTGACTGGCATTAATACTCATATCAATTTTACCAATATGTAAAGCTAGGTTAGCCAAACTTAAGACCTGACAGGTAAAAGCCTTGGTAGAAGCCACACCAACTTCCTTTTGAGCATATGTGGGGATGGTTAAATCTGCCTCTCTAACCATAGTACTTTGGAGAGAATTAGTAATAACTACAGCTTTATGTGAATGTTTCTTTATATATTTTAGTGACATAAGAGTGTCCATAGTCTCTCCAGATTGAGAAATAAATATGAATAAGCATTTCTTTTTCGGTAAGTTTTTATACCTTAATTCAGAAGCATGCTCACACGAGACATCGCAAGATGTTAATTTATTAAAATAATATTCGCCAATCATAGCGGCATGATATGCAGTGCCACATCCGACTAGTATGATTTTGTGAGAATTGAGTAAATCAGTAAATTTTGTCTCAAAATCAATAAAATATTCGTTATCGTATTTTGCCTGGGTATCTTTGAGCACTCTTGGTTGTTCGTGTATTTCTTTAAGCATGAAGTGTTGAAAAGATCCCTTATCATGAGAATTGGAAGAATTGATATTTTTTTCAAAAATAATTGGTGTATTTTTTTTTAAGTTGAAAACTTCATTATTGCTAATTTTTAAAAAATCACCATCTTTTAAATGGTAAATTTTATCATGATAATTAGATAAGATTGATGAATCTGAGCAAACATAAAATATTTTTTTATTTTGAGACAGTGATATTGGACTACCACTTTTCAAAAGATAAAATGATTTATTTTTTTTTATATATATAACAAAAGCATAATTACCTTTAATTGTTTTCTTAAAGATCTTTAAAGCTAAATCTGGATTATTATATTTATTTAGCAAGTAACTTAAAAAATAAAAAGCTACTTCAGCATCATTCTCAATATGATTTGGTATTTCTTTATAAAGCTTTTGAATTTTTATATAATTTTCAATAATTCCATTGCACACTAGTGTTAAATTATCATCATAAAAAGGATGTGCATTATTTCTACTAACAGCTCCATGAGTTGCCCATCTCGTATGACCGATTACTCCTTCAAAATGCCTATCTGATACTGATTTAATTTTTTTTTCTAAAGCAGAAATTTTACCAACACTTTTAATTGTCTTGATTCTTTTGCTGGAAAATAATGATATGCCAGAAGAGTCATAACCACGATATTCTAATTTTTTTAGGATATCTATAGCCTCTGTTTTTAAAGAGTTTGAGTTTAGAATTCCTACAATGCCACACATAATTTTTATTTGAATATCTTTTTAATATTTTTTTGTTTTGATCGACTAATTGAAAATTGATTATTGGGAATATTTTTAGTAATTACAGATCCAGCAGCTACATAGGCACTATTGCCTATTTTAACTGGAGCTACAATAGAAGTGTTAGATCCTATAAAACAATTATTTCCTATCTCACATGTAAGTTTATTTTTTCCATCGTAATTACAAGTAATTGTTCCAGCACCTATATTAGTATTTTTTCCTATAAGTGTGTCGCCTACGTAAGATAAATGATTAATTTTAACACCTTCAGAAATAGAGGATTTTTTTATTTCAACAAAATTTCCTATTTTAACCTTATTAGAGATTTTTGATTCTGGTCTAATTCTGGCGAATGGACCTATTTGACAATAATTACCAATATTACAGTCTTCGATATATGAAAATGATTTGATTAAAGTCTCTCTACCGATGTTAACATTCTTTTTAATTACAACATTTGGTTCTATAATTACACCATCAGAAATTTTGACATTATTTTCAATGTACACAGTATCAGGTTGAATAATTCTAACTCCATTTTTTATGAGTTTTTCTTTTAGATATATTTGATAAAAATCTTCAAGATCTTGTAATTCAGGCTTTGTGTTAACACCCTGAATAGGCAATCCATGATTTTGAAAAGCGTTAACCTTTAATTTTTTTTGATGAGATATTTCTATCAAATCAGTTATATAAAATTCTTTTTTTTTAGAATTTTTTTTAATTAGATTAATATTAGATATTGCCTTCTTAGATAAGAAAAAAATACCAGTATTAATTAACTTTATTTTCTTTTGGTTAACATTGCAGTCATTTTCTTCAACGATAGATAAAAATTTTTTATCTTGCATGATGACTCTGCCATATCCATGAGGATTAGCTATCTCTTGAGATAAAACACTTAGGTCCGTTTTTGATGAAATAGATTTATTAATAAACTGGTTTAGAATTTTATAGTCAAAAATAGGCGTGTCAGATAAAATTACCAAATAATAATCTGAAGATAATTTCTTCGCATCATATATTTGTTTTAAAGCACCACCTGTACCGTCTATAGGATCTTGAATAAATGGGCTTATTCCTTTTTCTATGAAGAAATTTTTATTTTCTTTATTTGATATTATTTGAGTTTTATCTATTTTTTTTATTTTCTTTATCGCATCTAAATTATAATCCAAAATAGATTGGCCAGCGATAGAATGTAAATATTTAGGAAGAGAAGACTTAAATCTTTTACTTCTTCCTGCTGAAAGAACAATGGCGCAAATTTTCATAAAGTAGTAAAATAATAATAAAAGAACTGATCTTTACACTAAAAATATATCTAATTATGTAAATTATGCCCATAATAATAAAAAATAATTCTAGTCAAGACATCTTAGATATAGTTACAACAAAACTCTTAAAAAATGACTTGGTTTCTCTTCCAACAGAAACAGTATATGGGCTTGCTGGCTTAGGAACTAGCTTATCAGCAGCAAAAAAGATTTATAAGTTAAAAAAAAGGCCTCTATCAAAAAAACTGATATTTCATTGTTCTAATATAGATATGGTAAAAAAGTTTTTTATCTTAGAGAGTGAAAATTTATTGCTTGCTGAAAAATTTTGGCCTGGTCCTTTAACATTAATATTAAAAAGAAAATCTAAGCAAATTCCAATAAGTTTAACCAAAAACAAATATTGCGCAGTGAGAATTCCTAAAAATTTACTTACCTTAAAAGTAATATCTCTTTTAGCCAGGCCTATAGTTATGCCATCGGCAAATAGATTCAAAAAACTTAGCCCAATAAATGCAAAAATGGTTTTTGACCAATTTTTAGATACAAATTTGATTATTGTTGATGATATGAAATGCAAAGTTGGACTAGAGTCTACATTAGTAAATGTTTTTAAAAATAGATTAACAGTGATTAGACCAGGGAAGATTAGCTTAACAGATTTAAAAAAAGTATTACCTTTTATCAAAATAACTAATGATAAAGATAAAAGTTTCTCAGGTACCTCTAAAAAACATTATTCCCCAAATAAAAGCATTTATCTCAATCAAAAAGTAATAAAAAAAAATAGTGCTTATCTTTCTTTTGGCAAAGATAAAAAAAAACAATTTAAAAACCTAAGTAAAAAAAAGAATTTAGATGAAGCAGCAAAAAATTTATATCATTATATTTTTATGGCAGATAATAATGAAAAGTACGATTCTATCAGTATTGGACCTATACCAAATGTAGGAATTGGAATTGCAATTAATGATAGATTAAAAAGAGCATCAAAATGAAATTTCCAATAAACGTCAAATTAAATAATAATAAACTTACTGGATTCCCCAAAAACAGTCATGAAGTCTCAAAGTTAGTTAAATTTTGTAATAAAAAAAATATTAATGTTATTGCTATAGGTGGTGAAACTAATCGCGTAGGGGGAACAAATCCTTATAAAAATAATAAGAATATTTTTATCGATTTAAAATTTATGAATAAGATTGAAGAAATAGATTGCGATAACATGATATGTACTGCTCAAAGTGGAGTTAAATTAATTGAGGTACAAAAAAAATCAAACAATAAAGGCTTACTATTCCCTGTAAACATTGCTCCAAATGATAAATGTACAATTGGGGGAAATATATCAACTAATGTAGGAGGTTTGCAGACATTAAGATATGGTAATATTGAAGATCATATTAATGGCTTAGAGGTTGTCTTATCTAATGGTGAGATTATAAATTTTGAAAGCAAACTAAAAAAAGATAATTTTGGACCTAAATTATGGAAATTATTTATAGGCTCTGAGGGTATATTTGGGATTATTACTAAAGCAAACTTAAAGTTAATACCTAAAAAAAAATACAAAACTACTTTCTTAATACAAATAGGTAGCTTAATAAAAGCTATTAACCTTTATAAAAAGATTAGAAATAATCATTATGACAATTTAACTAGTTATGAAATTATTTTTCCTATACCTAGCTCAATTACTTTTAATAATGATAGCTATAATCTTATTTTAGAAGTGAACTCTAACGATAAAGAAAATCTATCAAAAGAATTAACTAAGTTATCTAATAAATACAAATTCAAGATTAATAAAATTGAGAGAAATAAATTACAATCTGATATTTGGAAAAAGAGAGAGGAGATTGTTTATAAACAAAATCAATTAAATTTTAATCACAAATATGATATTTCTCTTCCTTTGTCGAATTGGCCAATTTTTTTTAAAAAAATTAATAAATTTATAATTCAAAATTCATTCTACACACCCTATTTTTTTGGGCATTTGGGTGATGGAAATTTACATTGTAATTTTAAAATTATGGACAATGATAGTACGAAAAAAATAAAACTATCTAATTTTATCTTTGATTTAGTAATAGAACTTAATGGTAGTATAGCGGCAGAACATGGCATAGGAACGCAAAAGTCTGACTTACTTAAAAAATACAAAACAAAAGAATATTATAGTTTCTTAAAAAAATTGAAAAAACATTTAGATACAAAATCAATAATGGGTAGGGGGAAATTACTATAGGCTTATAATATCTTTTAATTTATAGTAACTCATAGCCAATACTAGAAGTGGCGTATCAATTATACCAAAACCAGGAAAATCTCTGTGAATGAATTTTTCAAATAACTTAATGTCATTATTTTCACTCTCTAAAACTTCAGCGATCATTTTACCAACCATTGTAGTAATAGCCAACCCATGACCAGAATAACCTTGGGTGAAAATAATATTTTTATCTAAAAAACCAATATGTGGGAATCGATTAACAGTTATTGCCACATGGCCACTCCAAGTGCACCAAGCTTCATATTTTTCTAAACCTGGTAGAATTTTTTTTATACTTTTTTTAAGAGATTTTTCTAAACTTAAAGGATCGACATTTGAATAGCTTACCCCACCTCCAAATACCAAATTATTATGTTTATCTAATCGAAAATAATTTAATACAAAAAGCATATCTCCAACAGTTATTTGTTTTTTAAAAAAATTATTCAATTCTTTTTTTGGTATATCTTTAAAAACTGATACATAAGTTTTTACTGGCATAATTTTTCGACGAAGTTTTTTATTTAGATTATTAATATATGCATTACAACACATGATCATTTTTTTTGATCTAATAATTAAGTTATTGTCTAATTTAATTGTGACATCATTATTGGATTCATATGACATAACAGAGGCTTCCTCATAAATTTTAAAATTTTTATTTTTTAAAATTTCTTGAGCTAAGCCTAAGCAATAATTTAAAGGATGAATTTGGGAACACTCACTGTCATACATAGCTGATTTATAGTAAGGACTATGAAAATAATTGTGCATTTCAGACTTAGGTAAATACATAGCAGATTCATATCCATATTTATTTTGTAATAGATCTATATACTTTTTTAATTCTTCATCGTGTTTTTTAGTAACTGAAGTTAATAAATACCCCTCAACTAAGTCACACTGAATATTTAACTCTTGAATATTTTTTTTGACCTCTCTCACCGCATCAATACTAAAATTCCATAATTGTTTTTGTTCATCAAATGTGTGATTTTGGCTTTTAAAATCCTCACCGGAAAAGCCATGAAGCAGTTGTCCACCATTTCGTCCGGATGCACCCCATCCTATTTTATGCTTTTCTAATACTACAACTTTTAAATTAGGGTTGATTTTACTAAGATAATACGCAGTTGAAATGCCTGAGAGGCCTCCTCCAATTATACAAACATCACATTGTAAGGATTCACTTAATTTGTTAAAGTGTGGGCTATATGTTTTTGTCCTTGTATAATAGTTATCTGAATATTCCATCAGGTACATAATTATCAAATTTTAAAGATTAGTGATATAAATGAATAGTTACATAGATTGGTTTAAAAAACACAAAATTACAGAGGTTGAGTGTCTTATTCCCGATAATTCAGGAATTCCGAGAGGAAAAATACTTCCAACTAAAAAATTTTTAAGTTCTTATGAGTCTGGAGGATTAAGACTTCCTTTAGCTTTATTTAAGCTTGCTGTCTCAAGAAGTGTTACCTACTCAATTGATGATCAATTATTAAATCCAACCGATGGAGATTTTATTCTTAAGCCTGATTTTGAAACTTTAAGGGTTGTCCCGTGGTATGATGAACCCACAGCACAAATTATATGCGATGCAGTTGACAGCAATGGTAATGACATTGAAGTCTATTCAAGAGGAATTTTGAAGAAGGTCATAAACTTATATAATGCAATTGGATTAGAGCCTGTAGTAGCTCCAGAAATTGAGTTTTATCTGGTGAAAAAAAATAATGACCCTGACTATCCCCTTGAGACACCATCTGGACAATCAGGAAGAATTGAAAAAGGTAATCAATCTTATGGTATCGATGCTATCAACGAGTTTGATCACATCTTTGAAGACTTATATGATTATTGTGAAGCTCAAAATTTAGAAGTAGAAAATATCAACCATGAAGATGGCCCTGCTCAAATGGAAATCAATTTTAAACATGGCAATCCTCTTGAGTTAGCAGATCAAGTATTTCTTTTTAAAAGAACACTAAGGCAAACTGCTTTGAAACATAATTTATATGCTACATTTATGGCAAAACCTCTTGAAAATTCTCCAGGTAATTCGATGCATATTCATCAATCAATTTTAAAAAAGGGGAAACCAGTATTTGTTAATAAAGATTTAAAAACTACTAAATATTTTGACAGCTATCTTGGTGGACTGCAGAAGTACTCTAAGTCATTCTTGCCTTTATTTGCTCCGAATGTTAACTCTTTTAAACGTCTAAGGGGTTATTGGGAGGAAGGTACACCTTTTAATCTAAATTGGGGATTTGAAAATAGGACTTGTGGCTTTAGAGTTCCTAACTTTAATTCTGCATCTCAAGCAAGAATTGAAAATAGACTATGTGGATCAGATGTTAATCCCTACCTAGCTATTGCTGCTACCCTGACTGCGGGCTATCTTGGAATTAAGAAAAAGATAAAGGCAACACAAGAAACAAAAAAGGCAGCTTATAATGTTAATGTATCCTTAACTGAAAGCATCTATCAATCAATAGATATCTTCTCACGATCCAAGGAAGCAAAAGAAATATTTGGTGAAACTTTTGTTGAGCTATTTTGCTCTATAAAAGATTTAGAAGTAAATGCTTACAATAAAATAATAACTGCTTGGGAAAGAGAATATTTACTTCTTAACGTTTGATTGATTAATCAGATAATAGATTACTGCAGCTATTATCACCACTAGCATAATAATTGCTGATAAAGCATTTACTTCAGGGCTTAATCCAAGTCTTACCTTAGAAAATACGACGATTGGCAAAGTATTAGCACCTGGGCCAGATGTAAAACTGGCTACTACTAAATCATCTAGAGAAAGAGTGAACGCAAGAAGCCATCCAGAAATTATTGAAGGTAAAATTACAGGTGCTGTAATTTTCCAAAAAATTTTATTAGGCAATGTTCCTAAATCTTGAGCGGCTTCTTCAATATTTTTATCATAGCTGCTCAATCGTGATTGAATGATAATTGCTACGAAAGCAACTGAAAAGGTAATATGAGAGATAAGTATAGTTAATTGTCCTTTTGTAGAGGGGAAACCAATGAGATGATTAGAGGAAATAAAAAAAAGCAACAAAGATAAACCTAAGATAATTTCAGGCATTACCAATGGAGACGAACTCAAAAATATAAAAAAAGGTCTAGCTGGTATCTTAGATATTCTTGTCAGTGAATAACCAATCATAACACCTAATATTGTTGCAAATGTGGCAGACAGTGAAGCTATCTTAATACTAATAAGAAAGGCTTCTATAATTTGTTCGTTTTGAAATAATTTACCATACCATTTAAAAGAGAAACCCTTCCAAACCATAACTCTTTTATTATCATTAAATGAATAGGCAATAAGTGTGAGTATAGGAAAGTAAAGAAATCCAAGTCCAATAGTTAAACTTAATATCTTAAAAAAATATTTATTCATCTTTGAAATTAAATTTAGCAAATACTAATTGAAAAACTATAATGGGGATAACTAATATTAGTATTCCAGACATTGCCAAAGCACTTGCTATTGGCCAATCTCGATTTACAAAAAACTCATCCCATATTATTTTTCCAAAATATAACTTATCACTTCCTCCTAACAGCTCTGGAATTACAAATTCTCCAACTACAGGAATAAAAACAAGCATACTTCCTGCTACTATGCCCGGTATAGACAAAGGTAAGATTACTTTTAAAAAGGTTTTATAAGGTTTTGCCCCTAAGTCACTTGAGGCATCTATCAAATTTAAATCAAATTTTACTAAATACCCATATAATGGCAAAATCATGAAAGGTAAATATGTATACACAACCCCTAAGATCACTGCATAATGATTATGAAGCATAGATAAAGGCTCATCAATAAATCCAAAGTTTATTAATAAAGAATTGATAATACCTGACCCCTGAAGTATCACTTTCCAGGCGTATACTCTTAATAAGAATGAAGTCCAAAAAGGAATAATTAAAATAATTAATAACATATTTCTCACACTCTCTTTAGACTTTGCTACATAAAATGCTATTGGATAGCCAATAATCAAACAAATAAGAGTAGATATAAAAGCTAATGATAATGAGTTAAAATAAGATCTTAAGTAAAAAGGATCAGAAAAAATAAAAATATAATTTCCTAGAGTTGAATTAATATTGAATTTACCATCTGTAAAATCAAATAAATCACGATATGGAGGCATACCCCACTCTGATACTGAAATTGAAATTTTAAAAATTAATGCAAGGGGAATAAAGAAAAATAGAACTAGCCAGAAATAAGGAGTAAAAACAAACCAAAAATTTTGTTTTTTAAAAAAGTTACTCATTAAAAAAATATATTGAATCGTCTCTCCATGAGCATTCAACTTTATCATCCCATTTAATTTTGAGATCTCCAGAAATTTCACTATTTTGCATAAAAGCGTAAAATTGATGATTTTTAACTTCAACTAAGTATTTAGTATAACTTCCAAGGTAAGCTACCTCTTTGACTATTCCTAAACATTTTACTGTATCCTTATTTTGAAATGATTTAGATATAGTAATTTTTTCTGGCCTTATAAGACAATGTTTATAAATATTTGTACCTTTTAGCGAATTAATTTTAGAATCAATCTCTTTTAAAAAAAAATCATCAGAAGTTCCTTCAATACTAAATATATTTGCAGTACCAATAAAATTGGCAATATATTGGTTAATAGGTTTTTCATATATCTCTACAGGATTACCTATCTGAAGAATATTACCATTTTTCATAATTGCCATTCTATCTGATAAAGACATAGCCTCTTCTTGATCATGAGTAACAATTATGAAGGTAATACCCAACTTGTATTGCAAGTTGACTAATTCAAATTGAGTTTGAATTCTTAACTTCTTATCTAGGGCTGCTAAGGGTTCATCTAATAATAATAGTTTAGGCTTTTTTACTAAACATCGCGCCAATGCAACTCGTTGTTGTTGGCCTCCAGAAATTTCATAAATTTTTCTTTTTTCTAGACCCGTTAATTCAAGCAAGTTTAATATCTCTCTTGTTCTCTCTAAAATTTCATTTTTAGGGAGGTTTTCTTCTTTAAGACCAAATTCTATATTTTGAGAAATATTTAAATGAGGAAAAAGAGCATAGTTTTGAAACATCATATTTAGGGGTCTAAGATGAGGAGGTAAATTTGTAATATCCTCACCATCTAAAATAATACTTCCTGAGTCTGGTTTTTCAAAACCAGCGATTATTCTTAAAAGTGTTGATTTCCCACAACCTGAGGATCCTAATAAACTAAAAAGCTCAGATTTAGAAATGCTTAAACTTACGTTATCTAAAGCTATTACATTGCCAAACTTCTTAGAAATATTTTTAATTTCAAGAAACTTTGTAGACATTAATTTAGTGTAAGAAAAAAAGCACAACTAAATAAATAAGTTGTGCTTTTTAAAAAGTTTAAATTATTGAGCAGCTTTAAAGCTATTAAAAACTCTAGATGAAATTCTAGATTTCTGAGGAGAGTCAGCAGTATCCGCAAATAACATCTTTAAAGTTTCTTCTGTTGGATAAATAGCAGGATCTTCTAAAATCTCTGGATCAATTAATCCCTCAGTTGTATTGGCAACTAAATTTGGATTTGAGTACCAAACATAGTTAGTTATATCTGCCACAACTTCTGGTCTTAAAACATAGTCAATAAATTTATGAGCATTTTCTACGTTTTTAGCATCTGCAGGGATGCCCATCATGTCAAACCAGATTACAGTTCCTTCATTTGGAATCGAATACCATACCTCTTCAATTTCCTCGTAGGCTGCAATGAATACATCTCCTGACCATCCAACTGCTAAACAAATTTCTCCATTAGCTAAATCATCTATGTATTGAGATGAATCAAAATATTTAATGTAGGGTCTAATTTGTTTTAAGAGCTCAAGTGCCTCTTCATTTGCTTTTGTATTTTCAGTATTAGGCTCGTGACCAAGATAGTTTAATGCAATTTCAACAATTTCACTTGGTGCATCGAGCATTGCTACTCCACAATCTGCGTATTTAGAAATTTCATCAGGGTTAAAAATTATATCCCAAGATTCAACATCGCCACCTCTCTCTTCTACAGCAGCAACATTGTATCCAATACCTGTAGTTCCATACATGTAGTTGATTGAGTATTCTCCACCTGGATCGTGGGCATCTGTTTTAGCTAAAACACTTGGATCAAGATTACCTAAATTAGATAGTTTACTTTTATCTAATTTTTGAAAAACCCCAGCCTTAATTTGATTTTCCATAAAAGAGCCAGAAGGGACAACTAAATCATATCCACTGCCGCCTGCTAATAATTTTGCTTCTAAGACTTCGTTTGAGTCAAATACATCGTAGGTAACATCAATTCCAGTTTCTGCTTCGAAATTAGCAATCGTGTCCTCAGCTATATAATCTGACCAGTTATAAATAAATAATTCTTCTTTTGCGCTTAAGCTAAAAGGCAAAAAAAGAGACAAGAATGTAATTAATAATTTTTTCATAGACCTCTCCTCTTAAAATAAGTTCCTACTTATATGATATTCTAATTTAGTTTAAAAATCACAGATTTTTTTATAAAGATCTGGTCTTCGATCCCTAAAATTGCCCCATGATTGGCGAAATTTTCTTATTTCATCAACATTTATTTCATGAGATATGACGCCTTCTGTGACTGAGTCCATTTGAGCCTGAATACTTCCTAAGTGATCAGTAATAAAAGATCCACCATAAAAATTAATTTTAATATCATCCTCAATTTCCTCACCAATTCGATTTGATGAAATAATTGGAATTTGATTTGCAGCAGAATGTCCAATCATCACATTTTCCCAATGTTTTTTTGAATTTAAATTTGGATCTTGAGGCTCAGAACCAATTGCAGTTGGATATAAAATCATATCAGCTCCTAACAATGTCATTGACCTTGCACACTCAGGAAACCATTGGTCCCAACAAATGCCACAACCAATTTTTCCATATTCGGTATCAAAAACTTTAAAACCTGTGTTACCAGGGGTAAAATAAAATTTCTCATTATAACCAGGGCCATCTGGAATATGAGATTTACGATAAATATCACTTAATTTTCCTTTTGAGTCTATTAAGACTAGAGAATTAAAATAATTTTGACCATATTTCTCAAAAAAACTTATTGGTATTACAATTTTATGATGTTTACAAAAATTAGAAAAAACTTCAAAAATTTCACTATTAGGAAATGTTATTGCTAAATCAAAAAATTTCGAATTTTGAGTTGAGCAAAAATACTGAGTTTGAAATAACTCTTGGAGTAAAAATACATTTACTTTTTGAGTTGCAGCCTTAGATGCTAATTCTAAAGATTTATTCATATTTTCTTTTACATTATCTTTAATGCAAGAAAACTGAGATGTGCCAATTTTAATTTTCATATCTTTGGGACATTCATTGTAACACAATGAATATTTCCACCCCCATAATTAATATTTTTTGTTTCTATCATTTTAATATTTTTATCTTTATATAATGATTTAAAAATATCATAAACCAACTCATCCTCTTTGACATTAAATTTAGGAAGAAAAATAGAATTTTTGGAAAAATAAAAATTGATATAAGAGGCAACCAATCTCTTATTTTCAACTATAATTTCTGAGGGTAAGGGGATCTGTATTATTTCAGCATTAATATTTTTTAGTAAAAAAAACTGCTCTAAAATTTCTTTGTTTTTTTGTAAAATAGAATAATTCCTTCGATCATCTAAATCAGAGCAAGCTATGAGATATTTGTTATCACCTATAGGAGCAAATATATTATCTATATGCCCATCTGTATCATCTTCTTCTAGCCCCCCTGGTAACCAAACAATATTTTTTAAATCAAATAAATCCGTTAATGTTTTGTTAATATCGTTTTTGGAAGCATTTTTCCTATTAGAATTGAGCAATACACTCTCTGTAGTAAATAAATTGCCGTGGTCATCATAAGTTATGGCACCACCCTCTAAAGTTAGATCTGCTTCAATAAATTCTATATTAAACTGATTGCATATAAATTTTGAAATTTGATTATCATTTTTAAAATTGGGATATTTACCATAACCATTGAAATTAAAGCTTACAGCATTGAGATCATTCCCATTTCTAAAAAAAATTGGAGCAATGTCTCTCATCCACGAGTCATCTAAATTTGTTTTCAATATAGAAATATTTTTATTGGAGACTATTTTAATACAACTTTTGTAGTCTATATCATTGCAATATATAAAGACCTCTTCTTCTTCAGAGATTTGATTAGCTAGATTTGCTATTTCAATTCTAGCTTCATGTATTTGGTTTCCATATAAATCATGATTACATGGCCATGCAATTAAGCATTTACTATGATCATTCCATTCTGGTACTAGTCTCATCTTAATTTATCTATATAAAAAATATTATTTATATTCTAATCTTTTAAATAATGAATGTAAAAAAAATCCATTGGATAGGAGTAGGTCTATCATCTCCACCAGGTATATTATACTTAGTAAAACAAGGATATAATTTAGAAGTTTGGAATCGATCTACTGAAAAAGCTTCAAAACTGTTAAAACAAAAAGTAATTATCAATAAATTAGATTTAGATAAATTAAAATTAGCGCTAAATGCTAATGATTTAATTATATCAATGCTACCAGCAGATATGCATTTAGAATTAGCTGAAATTGCCATGGACCATAAATGTCATTTTTTAAATTCTAGCTACTATGATTCTAAATACATAACTTTAGAAAAAAATTTTATTGAAAATAAAAAAGTTTTTATATGTGAAGCAGGACTAGATCCTGGAATAGATCATATTTTAGCATCAAAATTAGTTGATGACTTTAAACAGAATATTAAAAAAGATGATTTATCAAGTTTGAGTTTTACAAGTATGTGTGGAGGCTTCCCATTAAAACCAAATAAATTTAAATATAAATTTAGCTGGACTCCTTTAGGCGTTTTAAAAGCACTTGGGTCGCCGGCTAAATACATTAAAAATTTTGATGAAATTGAAGTCTCTTTCCCTTTTAAAAAAGTTAAGAGCATAGAGTTTCAAGATGAAAAATTTGAAATATATCCTAATAGAAACTCTATTCCCTACATTGAAGAATATCAAATGTCTGAATACATTAATAACATAGAGAATTTTGTAAGAGGGACAATTAGACTAGATGGATGGAGTAAAGCATGGGGTGATATTTTTTCAAAAATAACAAATAATGAAGATTTAGAGAATTTAAGTAAAGAATTATGGAAGCTTAATCAATACGATAAAAATGAAAAGGATAGAGTATTGCTTTATGTAAATTTAAGTGCGAATGGTTTAAATGATAAGATGATTTATAACAAGACTCTCTACATCGATGAATCAAGAAATATAATCCAATCTGCAATGTCACAGTGTGTTTCATTAACATTGGCTTTAACAGTAGAATGCTTATTTAATACAAAAGAAATATCAGGGATAAAAAGAATATTTCAAGATAAGAAAAATGTTTCATATATTCTTGAAAACTTAAAAAAATTAGGAGTTACAGTAAAAGAAATATGAATATTTGTATTTTAGAAGAAAAAAGAAAAGATGAAAGAAGAACTCCGATCGTTCCAAAAGATATTATTAAATTAAAAAAGAAGTATCCGAAATGGAAATTCTATATAGAACCTTCTGTAAGAAGAATATTTTCGGATAAAGAATATTATGCCTCTGGATGTAAAAAATACAATTCTCAAAAAATAGATCTTTTCTTATCAGTTAAAGAAATCTCAATTCAAAAAGTTAAAAAAAATCAAAATTATTTAATGTTCTCTCATACAATTAAAGGTCAAAAACAAAACCTACCACTTCTAAAGAAGATATTGAAAAATGATTGCTCTCTTATTGACTACGAACTTTTTAAAACGAAGGAGAATAGAAGAGAAATAGGATTTGGATGGCATGCGGGGATCATAGGCTGTTATTTAACACTTTCAAAAATATTAAAAATTAAAAATAAACTACATCAAAAATCTACAATGAATGATTTAATTTCACAAATTAAGAAATCTCAATTTAACAATTTAAAAATACTAATTACTGGAGATGGTCAAGTCTCTCAAGGTGTGCAATTTTTTTTAAATAAAATTGGAATTTCAAAATCTTTTTACAAAGTCTTACCCCCTAATAAACTTTATAAACGCCTTGATAAAAAATATAATTTGAGTGACTTATTAAAAGGAGAAGGCGTCTATGAGTCTATTTTTAATACCTATATTGGGAAATATGATATTTTATTATCATGTCACTTTTGGGATAAAAAATTTCCAAAATTATTTAATATTAAAGACATAAATGGAAACTTTTTTAAAATAATTGGTGACATAAGCTGTGATATTAATGGTTCTATTCCTACAACTATAAAATCAACCAAATTAAACTCTCCCTATTACATTAATCGGAACACTACAATTATGGCTGTAGACAACCTCCCAAGTGCCCTGCCCTATGAAACATCAAAATATTTCAGTAATAGTTTAATTAAAATACTTCCTAAAATTGTACAATCATTAAATCAAGACTCTATAGAGGAGTATTTTATTTCAAAAAAAGGTTATTTAAATTATCGATATCTTAATTTACTTAACCATTTAATTAATAGCTAGGTAAATACCAGTAAGGACAAGCAATAATGCAAAAAAATATTCAATTGTTTTTTTAATTTTGTCGTTATCTATAAATTTTCTTAAAGATGCGCCAAATAAAGCCCATAAACTAATACAAGGGAGATTAATCAAAGAAGCAAAGAAAGCCAAAAATAAAAAAGCAAAGATATAATTCTCTTCACTTGGATAGAAGGCAGTCGACACAGTAATTGCAATTGTCCAAGCTTTAGGATTTACCCACTGAAACATAGATGCCTCAATAAATTTTAGGGGCTTCCCAGCATTTACTTCATGGTTTTTTATTGACCCTATCATTTTCCAAGCTAGGTAAAACAGATAGACTAAACAAACCCATTTTAAATATATTTGAACTAAAGGATAATTTTGAAATACAAATCCAAATCCTAGACAGACAATAGAAATTTGGAGAGCATGACCTATAGAAATACCAAAAATATGTGGAATTGTTTTTTTAAAACCAAATTTTATTCCAGAAATAGTAAGCATAGTATTATTTGGACCGGGCGTTACAAACATAACTATGTAATAAGAAGTAAGAGCTAGAATAAGTGCTGTATCTATCAACTAGCTTTTTATAGAAAATAAATTGTCTTCGAAATGGATATGAATCGGTATACCTGTAGATAGTTCTACAGAGTTAATATCATTCGATGAATAAATCTTCATAACAATTAACAGGGCCCTCAGGGAATTACCATGAGCGGCGATAAGTATATTGTTGTTCTCTGAATTATTAATTGAGGGTAAAATGTCACTATCAAAGTAAGTTTTGACTCGATTTACTACATCTTCCAAACTTTCTCCATTAGGTGGTTGATCAGAGTAACCTCTTCGCCATTTATGTACTTGTTCGTCACCAAATTTTTCAGCAGTTTCTTTTTTATCAAGGCCTGTAAGATCACCATAGTCTCTTTCATTTAAATTAAAACTTTCTATGATCTTACTTTTAGAATTTAAATCATCTAACTGATCAAGATTTTCAAGTATAATTTTTGCAGTATCTTGAGCTCTTTTTAATTCACTAGTAAATACTAGGTCAAATTTTAAATTAAGTTTTTTAAAGTTTTGTCCTGCTTTATTAGCCTCCTCTATGCCTTGTTCTGATAATTCAACATTTTTGAATCCAGTGAAGAGATTTAATTTATTCCATTCACTCTGTCCGTGACGAATTAATAAAATATTTTTCATTGTGTGTGATATATAGTATTTATTAAATATGGTCAAATTTCGAATTGAAAAAGATAGTTTAGGAACTGTTAAAGTAGAAAATTCTAAGTTATGGGGAGCTCAAACACAAAGATCTATTAAAAACTTCGATATTGGAGTTGGAAAATTTCATTTTCAACAAATTTTTATTGAGGCTTTAGCTTTACAAAAAAAATCATGTGCATTCGCAAACCAAGAATTCAAATTACTATCTAAAAAACATACTTCTATGATTGCAAAAGTGTGTGATCTTATCATCAATCAGAAATTAAATGATCATTTTCCATTAGTAATTTGGCAAACTGGATCTGGTACCCAAATTAACATGAACCTCAATGAAGTAATTGCTAATAAAAGTAATTTACTTCTTGGTAAAAAACTACCATCAAACAGTCCACTTCACCCTAATGATGATATCAATAAATCTCAATCATCTAATGATACTATTCCAACAGCAATGCATATTGCAACAGTACTTGCCATACATAGAGAACTATTGCCTTCAATTACTAATATTAAAAAATCTCTACAAAAGAAAATTCGAGAGTTCAGTGGAATAATAAAAATTGGAAGAACTCACACACAAGATGCAACTCCAATAAAATTATCTAGTGAGTTTAGAGCATTTCATGATCAAATTTCTTATGCAGAGGAAAACATCAAGAAAAGTATGAATAAATTATATTATTTAGCGCAGGGTGGTACAGCAGTGGGATCAGGAGTGAACGCTCCAAAAACATTTGATAAAAAATTCATAAAACATTTAAATAGATTTACAAAATTACATTTTAAAAGTGCTAATAATAAGTATGAAGCACTAGCTTCTCATGATGTTTTCATTGAAGTAATGGCAGGTATTGAAATTCTAACAAGCTCTGTTTTTAAAATGGCCAATGACATTAGAGTTCTTGCTTCTGGACCCCGTAGTGGCATTGCAGAGCTAATTTTACCAGCTAATGAACCTGGATCATCTATTATGCCAGGTAAAATTAATCCAACACAATGTGAAGCTCTTTCTATGGTTTGTGCACATGTACTTGGTCTTAAAAATTCGATTACTTTTGCATGTACCCAAGGTCATTTCCAGCTAAATGTCTATAATCCAATTATTATTCATAATACTTTAGATGCTATAAGATTAATTAGCGAAGGTATCAATTCATTCAATAAAAATTGCCTCATAGGAATTAAGGCAAATAAAAAAAGAATTAATGAATTATTAAATAACTCATTAATGTTAGTAACACCTTTGACGAAAATTATTGGCTATGATTTAGCATCTAAAGTGGCTTTAAATGCCTACAATAAAGATATATCCCTAAAAGAATCTTGTTTGGAGTTAACGGACTTAAGTGAGTCAGAATTTGATAAGCTTACTAACCCAAAAAATATGGTTTAGTTTATTTGATGAATTGAATAGTTATCTTCTGATTTAAATAATTCATTTAAGAGATTATTGGTGATGAAATGCCCTGTTTTAAAACCTCTATAAGTTCCAATAATTGGGTAGCCAGATAAATATAAATCACCGACTACATCTAAAACTTTATGACGCATTAATTCATTTTCAAACCTTAGTCCTTCTTTGTTTAGAGGCTTCTGGTCTTTAATAACAATAGCATTTTCTAATGAACCACCTTTTATCAAATTTTGAGATTTCATATATTCAATTTCATGGAAAAATCCAAAAGTTCTGGCTTGTGCTATAGAGTCAACATAATTTCCATTTAAATTTTTTACTTCAATACTTTGGTCTTTGTACTTCCCTTCAAATGATGACTCTAAATCTATATTTAATCCCTCTTGACTTGAATTGTTAGGAATAAGCTCAGCAAATCCATAGTTACACTCAAATTTTACAGGTCGTTTGATTTCTAATACATTTTGACTAAGGGGTTGTTCTTTTAAACCAACCTTCAAGATACTATCAACAAATATTTTTGAACTACCATCAAGAATTGGCACTTCACAATTATCAATTAGAATTTCACAATTATTAATATGTAAACCAGCTAAGGCACTCAAAAGGTGCTCAACTGTTTTAACTTCGGTATCGTTTTTACCAATATTAGTGGAAAATTTAGTAGAAATTACATGATCCCACCTGGCAGGGATTACTTCATTTTTATCAATTCTCTTAAAAGATATTCCAGAATTTGGAGATGCTGGATTTATAATAATATTTGAATGCAATCCAGAATGAAGACCAATGCCACTAAAAGTAACTGAGTCTGAAAGTGTAAAACTCTTCATAATTCTAATTATTATTGGAATTAGGTAAAAGTATTACTTTATAATTGTAAAACTTTGTATTTTATTTGATTAATGACCTGTACCTTTCCTTAAATAGGAAGGTGTATCTATATCTTCATCAAGAGCGCTATCTTGGCCATCATCAGAAATTGTTGATATTTCCTCTAGGCTATTATCTTCATTGATACTTGAGTTATTGTCGACTACGTCATTGAATAAGAAAAGATTTGGATCTGTCTTTTGTTTTTTTATTTTTTGCTTCTTTTCAGGGATAACAGATACATCAGCCTCATTTTTTTTTTCCTTTTCACTGGAAGACATAAGGTTAGATAACATACTGAAAAAACCCGTTTTTTTCTTTTCCTCTAAATTGGCATAATTTACGTTATTTTCAGCCGGCTGATCAGAAGTTTCAGGAGTATTGTAATCTGACTCATGCTCTTTGGAAATTGGAGAATTAGACGTATCTGTGTCCATCTCATTTAGACTGTCTAATTGCGATGGTTGCTCGTCTAAAGATTCGACGACACTATCATGTGCTGTATCTTGTTTCTCTAAGGTATTTGCGTCTATCTTGCTTTGAAGGGAGCTAAAACCAGATGAATCTTCTGACTCAGGGTAGTAAAGAATTTTTTTTCCAGTTGCCTCAATGCCTGTTGCGAAGATGCTAATTTTCAATTTGCCTTGTAAAGTTTCATCAATTAAAGATCCAAAGATAATATTTGCATCAGGATTAACACTTTGTCTTATGATATTAGCAGCATGATCTACCTCTAAAAGAGTCATGTCACTCCCACCTGAAATATTTACAATAACTCCTTTAGCAGTATTCATATCTATGTTTTCGATCAAAGGATTTGTTAAAGCTAAATTTGAAGCTTCAACAGCTTTATTGTCTCCCTCAGCTACTGCAGTGCCCATCATTGCAAATCCCATTTCTTTTATAACAGTTCTTACGTCAGCAAAATCTAGATTTATCAAACCTGGTTGAGTAATTAAATCCGTTAATCCTTTTACTCCATCAAATAGTACGTTATCTGCTTTCTTAAATGCTTCAGCAAATGATGTTTGTTCATTCGAAACTTTAAAAAGGTTTTGATTAGGAATTATTAAAAGCGTATCGACGTTATTTTTAACTTCCTCAAGACCTTGAAGTGCTAAGTTCATTCTTTTTGTGCCTTCAAAATTAAAAGGGGTTGAAACTATTGCAACTGTTACTATGCCTAATTTTTTAGCAATACTAGCAATTACAGGCAGCGCACCAGTGCCCGTCCCCCCACCTAGGCCTGCAGTGATAAAAAGCATATTGGTATTTCTTAACTCTTCTGAGATTATATCTATACTTTCTTCAGCGGCTTCTTTACCAATAGAAGGGTCAGCACCTGCTCCTAAACCTTTTGTTTTATCAAGGCCTAATTGAATTCTGTTATAACAGAGAGAGTTTTCTAAGGCCTGAGCATCAGTGTTAGCAACAATAAACTCTACATTATTCAAATTAGATTGAATCATGTTATTTACGGCATTGCTGCCCGCACCCCCAACGCCCATTACAGTTAAAGAAGGTTTTAAATTTTTTTGATCAAGTACTGGTTCTATATCTAGTGTCATGTTTTCCCCGCGAAAATCTACTTATAGTAGGTCTACGAATCTTTTGTACCATATTTTGTTAGAAAAAGAATCAATTTTTTTTAAAAAGTCATCCTTATCAGGGTTTATTTGCGTTTGCAGATAAAAAGCACAATATATAGACATAAAACTTGAGTCATTCAAAACTTTAGGTATTCCGGAGGAACCAGGTGGTTCTAAAAATTGTATTTCATGACCATATTTTGAGCGAAAATATAATTGAAAATTTTTTATTTGCGATCCACCGCCTGTAAAGAGATAAGAATAAAAATTTTTATCCTGAGGTAAAATTTTAAAAATAGTATTAAATATTTCATCAAGGCGAGAGGTTATAATTTTCTTTATATAATTATGCTCAATTTTATTTTTTATGTTATTCCCGAACTCCTCCCACACAGGTATCTCAATTGTAGGATTTCTATCATCATATAAATCGATTGTAGAAATTTTAAGCTTTTCTGCAAAATCGAAACTAATATTCAACATTTTTACAAGATCATCCGAAATAAGACGACAACCTATTGGCAAAGTTCTAATAAATGAAATTTGTTTATTTTTAATAATTAATATATTCATATGATTAAAGCCAAAATCAATTAAAATTAAGTTCTTCTTACTTAATTGTTTTCCTTTTAAATATAAAAAATACGAGGTTGTAGAGTCCATAAAGTTA
>JACLAB010002501.1_pt1 | contig 59554 bp, 50 predicted proteins | sample 8027921 | NCBI WGS metagenome assembly JACLAB01 (sample SAMN15725117, study PRJNA655200) | protist metagenome | isolation source: fluorescence activated cell sorting (FACS) single amplified genomes of... | place: USA: West Boothbay Harbor, Gulf of Maine | collected 2000-07-19 | reverse complement strand
TGAAAGATCTATTGTAAAATGTTAATTTTTTGTGAGAGAAATTTTAGTGTAATAGTTTACCTGCCAAATCTTTGACTATCTTGAAAGTTGCTTCTGGTCTTCCTAACTTCTTCGCTTTTTCGGACATTTCCGCCAAAAAAGTGGAGTATTCATCACTGAACCAGTTTGCAACTGTGCCAGCAATATCTTCTGGTTTAGTGCTGAAAGAACCAACTCCATTATCAACAACAAATGGGATATTACCTTCCTCTTGGCAGGGTATACAGCCTTCGTAGTTGAATTGAGATGCCAAAGAATAGAAGAAGAAAGTCTTGTACCATTTAATATGAGGGGGACTCCACAAATTAGAGCCTCAGCAATTGTCCCAGGTCCTGCTTTAGTAATAATACAATCACAAGCCCTCATAAAATCTGACATGTTGTTTACAAAACCCTTTGATTTGTGTTTCGTTAGACATTTAATGATTTGAGTGGTAAATTTGAAACTTTACCTTAACGGTGACATGTACTGGCCAGGTCTCACTTCCGAGTTTCGAGGCTAAAATTGTGTTCCGACCACAAATAACAACTATCTGATCATCCTCTCGCAAACTGGTCATAAAAAAAATCACTCAGTCAAAATTAACCGAAAATTTTACTCACGTTCTTGAAAGAGCTCTTGTAATGGACTCCAGCATTCCCATCCCTTCGCCTCCACCAATAATCATCACAGTCTTGGAGTTTGATACTAAACCAAGATTAGTTCGTATTTCTTCCTTTGACAAAAGATTCGGAGTACTGAATGAAGGACGTATTGGCAGCCCGTGACAAATTAGTTGTGAACTTTTTAGTCCAATCCTAATAGCCTGGGCTGCGACAAGCTCAGTTGCAACAAAACATCTGTCTACTGCCTATGTGAGAAGTTCTTTCATTTAGTTGTCCACAAACTCTGTCTCAAGAATTACCTTATGGAACCATGTTGGATGGCATCTGGTGAGATCAGTTACAACAGTCGCGAAAGGAACAGTCTTTGCATTTAAATCGGCCTTCTCAGCTATAGTTTTGAGAACCTTTATCTATTTAAAGAAATTTAAGTCGACATTAAAATCTTTTATGAATGTACGAACAGGAACATGTTGCATCAAAGGATGGACGCTCACAATAAGATGAGGATCGTATTCTCGAAAAGCTCTTGAAAAGCCCTTACGAACGATAGCTGCATAGCCCTAATAGGTTCATGGAGTTGATTGATCTAAATATTGATAAAGAAAGCATACTTCAAAAAGACAATCATGAACAATTTTCGGTTCAGAACAACGGAAGTTCAATCTCCAAAGCCAGGGATTCTTTACAAGAAAGAAGTAACTTTTTGGCATCTCACATAGTGGCCATGGTGACATACTACTCCACAGATCTATGATATTGACATCAAAATCATTTCCTAGAGTAACGTGATACATAAAAGTAAATTCGTGATAAGATGTGGAGATTTGTACATACCGTATAAAGTATGGAAACCATCTTTCAAAGCTTGTGCACTTGCGCGATGTCCACCCCCAGTATCACTCATCAGGCACATGACTCTTTTCCTCTCTTCGGTAATACCCGCATCTTCTCTATATGTTTTGGATGCCAAGCCAAAATCATTTCCAGTTTTGAGCTCAACGTTTTCTTTTCTGGTAGGAATGACAGCCTCTCCTTCATGTTTGATCCTCTGTGTATACAATTGGGAAGTCGTGAGTATCATGGCAATTTGAAAACATAATAAGAAACTAAGGATAACAAATCTAGATTGGAGCACTTACGAATTCGTTCTTATCGACTGCGTAGTATTTTGTATCTGGGATCTCAAAGCTTCTAAAGTCACTTTATATCAGAAAGTGTCACCAGAAAATAAATAAAGCATACTCATTATTGATCACTTCTTCATGAGATGCATCAAATGAAATATCGAGTACTTTTCGAACGATAGCATTCCTCCACTTGCTCTCAATGGTATGGTTTTGCCTCGTGCTAGCTTTCGGAAAACTTGTAAATGAATTTTTCATGAGTTCGTTAACAAAGAAGCTGGTAATAGGTGTTCCTTTTTTCACTCCGGGGGGTTGTGGACAGTTCAATTTAATGAACTCTACAGTAGAACTGAAGACGTCTCTCAGACTAAAAATTTGATGATATTTTTGTCAACACAAACTTCAGGCTATTCGCCTTCGATCCCCGTTTGTATGGGCTTAATGGTGGGGTTTGGAATGTTTCCTGATAAATTTAGGGTATAAAACCTGAGGAAAGACGGGGAACGTCACATCAAAAACCCCACTTACTCACTCGTCAAACTTTTCATCTGCACTCACATAGTGATCCAGGCGAAATCCCACGTAGAAATTGGAGACCGGCCCCATTCGAAAGGAATCACTTATCTTTAAGAACTAATGGTTTCGCTCAAGTTGCAGAAACGACTTGCTTCCTCCGTTCTCAACTGCGGAAAGCGTAAAGTTTGGTTAGATCCGAATGAGGTTCGTAAACATTCAGTTCATATCTCCGCCCGATTTTCCATACCAGTTCTATCTGCCTTAATGAATAGTCTCTTACAATTTTATATAATTCAAATCTTCTAACATTTCTTTCCTTCTAGATTACGGAAATATCGAACGCTAATTCGCGCCAGAATATTCGAAAACTCATCAAGGACGGCCTGGTGATAAGAAAGCCCACGAAGGTATGCACGTGTCCCTATTTGTTTTTTCACGCTGAACAACGTTATTAATTAGATTCATTCGCGTGCCAGAACACGCAGAGAGCTTGAAGCGAAGAAGAAAGGACGACATACTGGCTATGGTAAGTGAAAAAACTATCTTTCCCAACATCAAGTGAGTTCCTTTTTACAGGTAAACGAAGAGGTACTCGGGAGGCTAGATTGCCTACAAAAGTTCTGTGGTTACGTCGACATCGCGTTTTAAGGAGACTTTTAAAGAAATATAGAGAAGCAAAGAAGATAGACAAGCATATGTATCACTCCATGTATCTGAAGTGTAAAGGGAATGTCTTCAAAAATAAGAGAGTTTTGATGGAGGCGATACACAAGGCGAAAGCTGAGAAGTCTAGAGAAAAATCTCTTGCAGACCAATTCGAAGCCCGTCGTGCTAAGAATAAGGTCACACGAGAAAGGAAAATTCTAGCTCGTGAGGAGCGCATCCTTTCAGGAGCAGCTGCAGTTCAAGAAAAATAGGCCAAAAGTGTCTACACTAGTATTTTGCAATTGTACAGTTTTCATCCTACTTCCTACGAGCACCTTTAACTTTCTTGTTTTTTCTCAGAACGTATCGCAACTGCCTTGAAACAAGAGTACAGAACGCCCTTGAAACGATTTGATTTGAGGAAGGTAAAGAAAGCCGAAGAGAGTGGCAGAGTGGGGCCTTTGACCTTATTTCGGGTGATATCAACTCCTTTTTTTACAAACCCTAAACAAGATTTTCGCTTTACGGAGTTTGTCCGTAAAAACGAAACCCACTCCCCATATGATTCGCGATAGATTTTGAGACTATATTTTACATGTACCCAGAAATTGGGTCGGAACGAAACGTGGGTGCTTCTGTTCTGGTTCTGGTTCTGGTTCAGGCACTTGGTTCAATAAGGTATCGACACAATCATGATTCATGATTTATATACAAAAGTAGGGATGAGCGTAATTTCGTGCTGTTGATATGTATTGCTTTCAGCTCATTTTCCTGGCCCTGTGCTCTTTGATGATTGCTTCCTTTCAAGTTGATGTTCGAAAAATTGGTGAGCTCGGTATCCTCTCCCGAGACTTTAGTCAAAAGCCTTTCTGGCAGTCTTCTGAAGAAATTCAAGATCGACTTAGCTCTGAAGGGCAGTTTCATATGAGTGATTCTGTAGTTGACACCTCTCTTGAGGAAGAAATTGAGACCTTAGAAGAGAAAAATAGCAAAAGACAAAGTTCTTCTTCTGGACCAATGAAGTTAAAGTTACAGCACAATGATAGTGAAATTATTGTAAGGCAGAAAGCTCTCCGCCGATGGCCACCTCCGCACTGCAAAGGATCATACCCTGCTTATCCTCCCAAAGTGAAGAATATTGAGTACGAAAAGAGCACCGAGAGTTCTCGCAGAAGACTTTTATCTGAAGCTCCAACAGAGTTGCTTTTGGATAAAAATCCCCCAGATGTGAAGTTTCAAGCAGAAATTTATAACTACATAAGAAATTTCATGGCATCTCCCACTCCTTGCTCTTACAGAAATTGTCCAGAAATCATTGATGAATCGGGAGAAGGAAAATTGCCCATATACCCGTGGCCTTGCATCTTCAGAACCCGCAACGAACAGTGCTCCTTCAAGGAGGAAGGAAAATATAAGTTGCCACCAGCTTTGGAAAAAGATTCTCTAGGAAGTTGTGCATTCATTGGTACTGGTGATCAGCTTCTTCAGGCCAAGTTTGGTGACGAAATAGATGCTCATGATACTGTTATTCGTTATAATACTCCAATTAAAGGTTATGAGAAGAATGTTGGGACAAAAACTACTTTGATGTTTGTGAAAGGACACTATAAGACTTCTGCTAAGCCAAAACTCGGCTATTTTGACGCTAAGGTACCTCTTCCCAAAGGATCGAACGTGTATGCTATCGACACTGACGTTGGTATGCGACCAATGAGAACGTTAAGGAACGAACTTGTGAACATTTGGCTGAAAAGAAACAAAATTAAGGATGGCAAACCTGCGGCTGGACTCATGAGGACTCAGATGCTTATAAAATCCGGTTTATGTACCTCGGTGGATCTCTATGGATTTTCGACGAAGGGGAGCGTTCGAAGTGGGAAGTACTTTGATAAAAAAGCTATCGTAACAAAGGGTCATACGATTGATTGGGACGGCTGGATCTTGTCAGCTATGATGGACTTAGGTTACATTTGTGTGTATGGTTCCTAGAACCGTAGAATTAGATGAAGATCGTAGTAGAGAAAGTAGACCCGGTCCTGGAGATGAGGAAAAGATCTGGTTTACGGCTGGGTTGCAATATGTTGCAATATAATAAAAAGCATTATCTAAGGGTCACACCTAACTCTTCTACCATTTTGGTTCTCACGGAATCTTGCAGCTCATTCACCTCTTCATCAGTAAGAGAACGCTCCATGGATCGATATACTATTCTAAAACAATTTGATGTCTTCCCTGTTTTTGAATTGTGAAACTCATCGATAAGCTTAACTTCTTCTACAAGATTTCCAGCAACCCCACGGACTAGTTCGCACAAATTATTCTCAGTAAAATTTGTCACTTTTTCTGGCAACCAAAACGAAACGTCTTTCAAGCAAGGTGGATATTTAGAATAGCTTTTAAACTTTTTCATGCCAACACCGCCAGCTCGGAACATTTGAGCTTTGAACTGATTGCTAAATCGAGGATCATCTGACCAGAAAAGTCGAATATCTGGGATGTCAAAAAGAACCATTGCCAAACGCTCTAGACCAAGCCCAAATGCCCAAGCCTTTTTCCCTGCATTACCGGAGTCTTCTAATATAGACTGCTGCATGACACCACATCCGAGGACCTCTAACCACTCACCGTTGAAAAAGATTTCCAACTCGTAGGAAGGCTCTGTAAAAGGAAAGTATGCATCGACCCAGCGCATCTCTACTTCACCAAAAAGATGTTGCGCCAATCCTTCTAAAGTTTCTTTTAATTCTTTGCTGACAACTTCAACTTCGCTCAAATGGTCTGAATTAAGTTCTGCTGCATCAAAAACGCGCACTCCTTCCATTTGGTGAAAAACTGGAAAGTGTGTAGCATCAATGGTGTCACGGCGATAAACGTCCCCTGTGACTAGAAACTGTTTTTCTCCACCTTTCAGTTTTTCATGTTGATGCGCAGAAGTGTGACAACGTAACACGCTATCGGCATTGACATAGTATGTATCATTTACTGACCGGGAGATGTGATCTTTAGGTACTAACACAGAATCAAAGTTCTCGAAAGTTGATACTATCGGATGGATGTCATCGAATCTTTTGAACGAACTATTTCCAAACTTGGAGTCAAAATAGTCGCCAATTACATTTTTTAATATTCCAAGGGGATGATCAGGTCGTTGGTGCAAGTTTATTCCAAGTCTTTGATATATATAATCCGAGACATTATTGTGTGGGTCCCCTGTGATGACGTCTATAAAAAAGACAGGGATAGAAAAGATTAGTAAACTAAGAGAATATACTTCGTGTAGTAATCAGACGATTTACCTTCTCTTTTTATTGCCGAAAGTGCTTTAAAATGCGCGCGTCCAGAGTTCTTTCGAGTTGTTATATTTGAGCAAGTTTCCTTAAATACTCCGCGTCTTCCGGTACGAAGATAAGAAGGAGCTGAAATTCTGCCACCACTGGGTTCCCCGCAAAAAGATGTGCGACACAGAAACTTTTAGATTGAAGCAGAAAGAAAATAGAAATATCCTCACCCTCGCAAGCGACTACCCATCATAAATCTTAGATGTGTGTTCGTTGTATTCACGCTACATTTAAACATTTTCTATGTATGAAGTTCAAACTCGACAAAAGAGCTTTTGTCAATTTTTTTTTACGAGAGTCAGACGAGCAGACGTGACCAGACCTGCCATATATATATCATGAGACAACAACGATAATTTTTTTTTTTCAGTTTCAGGTTTTGGCAGCGGACCACAACCTCAGGACTTCTTGCTCTACCACTGTTTTGGTGCAGTCCAAAAATGTCCAATCCCGAGGAGGAGATATACAAGACTACTTGCACTTTTTTCTTTTTACACTACTCGTATTACGACTAATATTTGTTCTCTCGTAGTCATAAAGAAAATTCTTAAGCTATTCTTTTTTGTAGGCCAGCAGAAGAGAACGTGTTTGATTCTTGCAGTCCTCTCTTCGTTGAAACCTTGGTTGAAACCTTTCTTGGTTGTTGATTCCTTTAGTTTCGCAAGTTTAGTTTCTGCAAGTTATTAGATTTTTAGTTGTTTAGGAGGTCTGTGTGAGTTGGTCTGAAAACCACAATACTTTTGTCTATTTGTCGAACGACAGGCGCCGAAATCTTTGAACACGAATTACTGCAACTATATACAGGTTACACTTGGTTGTTGAATAAGTATTCTTCTTACTTGTCGTAGTCTTGCATTCTTTCTTCAGATGCTAGTTTCCATGAACAGCTACGCAAAAAATAAACTAGCTCTATCAAATTCTTCTCTTCATTTGTGTCGAACGATCTCCTTTTCTCATAGGTATAGTTTTAAGAGATCACGGATAGATCGCGTTTGGGTGACCTGCCAATATAATGAAGTCGCCGTTCAGATCGAACGTCCGCTGGGTTTAACACTTGAGACCTTTGAGAGTGGGAGGGGGGCACTTGTAAGTGAAATTTCTCCCGATGGTAACGCGTCTCGGAGTGGAAAGTTTGAGGTAGGCGACATTTTTACGCAAATCTGCGGAGCAGATGAGACAGTTTTGCTTGATTGCGTTGAAGACAAATTATTCGATGACATTCTTAGTGCTTTGCAGTCGCCATCAGTATCCATATTCACTATAAGACTGAGACGCGTAGTGCCCCTTTCTCTTGAGAGCCTGGACTCCTCAAATTATTGGGAAACACAAAGATTGAAAAAGGCGCAAAAAGGGGCCCAGATCTTGCGACGTACAGTAGGAGTTGAACCTAAAGATATTAGAATAGATATAAATGGGAAGCTAGGAGAAGGAAACTTTGGGATTGTTTTTGGAGGCAGGTGGAAAAATGAAAATATAATATTAAAAACTTCAAAGATCAACATTCTAGGAGCTGAGCTTCTTCTTGATAATGAATTACTAATTAATGAAGCTGTACACAGAGAAGCTAAGGGGTCGTGCGCCCGTTTCCTAGGTTGTTGTGAAATTGGAGAATTTGACGGTGGTGAGATATATAATGGCACGTTATCAAAAGGACTATGGTTGCTCTGGGCAAGAGAAGGTGAAAATACTCTCGGAGAAGCTTTACGCTCTTCTCCAACTCTGTCCTCCAGCCAATACATGGAAACTTATCTTGAAGACGAGATGGATGATATTTTGGTATTTCGAAAAATAATAAAAGATATGGGGATGTGTTTACTTGCACTGCATTCTGCTGGTATAGTACATCGAGATATCAAACCTGATAATATACTCATTACACATCAAGGCTTGAAATTTATTGACTTAGGCTCCGCAGCAAAGTGTTTAAGCGAACCGATAAACTATTTTCCTGGGGAGGGACCGGCTGATCCAAGATATTGCAAAGACGACGAGTTATATCTATTGCCTAAGGAAGCACCAAAACCAAACCAATCGAATTTAGAGAAGTTATGGGAAGAGAACCTACCAGATCGATTTGATATCTACTCAACGGGTATTACTTTGATCCAGGTGCTCCTACCAGCACTTCGAAACGATTATGAACTCGCTATATTTAAGAATGAATTGAGAGAATGCGAATATGATTTGCTGCGTTGGCGTCGTGTGAAATGCTCGTTTCCTGAAGCATATCTGAAGCCACTAGATGAAAATGCAGGCTGTGGATGGGATTTTTTAGGAAAGTTACTGGCAGAGAAGAGAAAAGATCGTATTACAGCTCAGGAAATGCTAGCGCATGAATTTTTAAATTTTTAGCTCAGTCTCGTTCTGTTCTTGCTGGTTTAATGTTATTTAAGAATAGCTTCACAATAAAGGACAATACTTTTATCTTCTCTAGATAAGAATAGCCAAGGCTGGTTCGGATGAAAGGCAAATCTCATCGGATCACATCGAATTCTGCTCTTAATAATTTTGAGTGGAGTGATAGTAGGTACAAAGAGATCATCGTTTTGTCCACAAAACAGGTGGATTTCATCAGTGGAAGCAGTAGCAAATATCGATAATCTCTCATGAAATATTACTGACTTGATTCCACTGGAATGTGATGCTATTATTTTTAGTGGACTTGATGATGAGTCAATGTCAAACAATGCAACTTTTGCGTTGTGACTACCAGCAATTAAATAATTTTCAAAAGGATCCAGACCTATACATGATATGTGACCAGATTCCCAAACAAATTTTTTGATCATAGTTTGTTCTCGAAGGTCATACATACAAATATCAGTCGAAGCTACAGTAAAAAGAGTTGGTTTACTTCTGCTGAATAATACTTGAAGAATTGTACCCTTCTGCTTCATAAGAATATTTTGAGAGTAATATTGTGATGTGCGATGTATAATAAGATTATGATCAGCAACTGTTGCGAAATATTCTCCTTGTGGGTGCCAAGTCATATTTTTAATTTCAGACTTTTGTTCGATTTTTATCACTCCTTCGCACCTTTGCCACACAGACATACTATCTTGACTTTTATTCGACAATTTCTCCCAGGTTGAACTCTTGTGAATTATTCGACGCACTAGTTGATGCCTACTAGTAATGGAATAATAGATAAATACGATCTTTCCTGCGCTAACGGAAATGTCATATGTGCTTCGGAGAGGGCGCCAAGTCAAACCTGTAATGTTTTCAGATAAATCTATTTTTTTAATAATTCGTCCTGTTGCTATTTCCCAAATTCGGACTGATCTTTTGTCTGAACTTGCCAAAAAGTTACCCGATATATGCACAGAAAGGTGCTGAACGTAGTCTTTATGATCTTTGTACTCTAATGTTTCTTTGGTTGGAAAGTTTGAAAATCTTGACTCTGAAAGCGAAGGGAGCAGATCGCTTGGTATACTTGTTACCCTACGCTTTCTTACTCTAGGACATAAATACAGATCTAAACACCTGTAAAATCTCTCAGTTAGAAATTTTGGATACGCAGGAATACTCCGTAGAGGTTGAAATTTGTCATCTTTCATTTCTGAATGGTACGAAATATACTCTAATAATGGGTTATATGATTCCGCATGGTCTGGAATATTTACTTTCGGAGCTCGAAGTTTTTGAGAGCTCAAAATTTTACCAGGATTTTCATGCCATAAAAGCTTGCTGTGATCGTTCTCATCCCTTTCTTTTAATCGATAAATATCCTTGGACGATCGCAACTTTCTAGTTAACTTCAAAATGAGTTTTGATTCCCAAACAGAAGGGAGGAATCTCCGTTTCGGTTCAAGTTCAGAGGTCAAAGGTTCATTTTGATTTAATGAGTCCAAAGGGCTCTGAGTCAAGTTCGTAAATATGTTATTAGAATACGCAGGAATAATGCCCGCAGAAATTTTTCTCACTAGTTCAAGAGTCTCACGAGATATCAAGACCCTGTTCGCATTCAGAGTGTCCAATATCTTTCTCCACGAGTCACGAACATCAATAGAAGCCAGGAAATTTTCAATCGAATCTTTGGGTATTTCTTTATTCAATTTTTTCCCAAACAAATTATATCCAACATGTTCTTCGTGTCGGTACCATTCACCCGGGACATCGATAGACGTATTCTGTAATGAGTGAGCCATTTTAGCGCGTATAAAAGTATATATGAACAATATTCTTTAAAACGGTCGTTGATATTACTTCTTACACGTGCTTAAATTAAGTCTAATTTTTGTCAAAAGGGATCTATTCCAGAAATATCATGTCATATTCAAATCGCTGCATCAAAAGTAAACCGGTAAAGGCGGCGTAAGGTGTATCAGTCGTTGTTGTATATGTCCGGATTTCGAATTTGCTGTTCCAACGTTGTACTTATCTCGAGGTTCTTGGCTGTTTTGTGATTAGGAGGAATTGCAAGTTATGTAGGGTGTCGACAGAAAAAATTTTTGTGCCATCAGTCCGTCTTTTATCAGATACTCAGATTCTCACTTATTTTTCAACAGTTCGCTTTCGGGTTCAAAGCACGAACAGCGGGTATTACATCTGAAACTTGTGCATTAATAGTATCATATTGCACAATCGATATTAATACGTAGTTTACTTTCAAGTAATTACCTAATCTATCCTCGCGTTCTTGAGAGTGTACACCTGTACTCTATTCCGCAAACAAAGACAAAAAGAGGAAAATTACACACTCGAAAATTCAAAAAATAATCAGGAACTTTTCGTGAAATACTTGACGCGTTCAAAAAAATAATGGCGGATCTTACAACAAAAGAAATACAGGAAAATCTCGATATATTATGGCTGTTAATCGGAGCGTATCTTGTATTTTTTATGCAGGTATGAACGCGGGTCGTCGGGGATTTCCTTTTCCTCAGTTTTTCTTTTTCCCCTTCTGAATTTACAAAACCAAAAAAAATGGTGTCGATACACCTCTTTCCAATTTGAGAATTAATTAAAGACATATTTCTTTTTCGCCATTGATACCTTTTCCGTCGCGTGTAAGACAGTCACTAACGACATGTTTCTAACCAACTACAGTGTGGCTTTGCCCTGCTTGAAGCCGGTTCTGTTCGAGCAAAGAACACGAAGAATATTTTGCTAAAAAATGTTCTCGACGCTTGTTTGGGTGCCTTTATATGGTGGTTTATGGGATTTCCTATCGCTCTGGGGGACTCTTCTGGCAAATTCGCCGGGGGAAAGGTTAGTTCTAAGCATTTCAACTTTATTGCGTGCTAAAATTATGTTTTCTTTCAGGATTTTTTTATGATGGACTTGACGAAAGAATTAACTAATAATCCCACCTATTTTGCCACTTGGATGTTTCAATGGGCTTTTGCCGCGACCGCTGCTACAATCGTATCGGGAGCTGTTGCCGAGAGATGCAAATTTGTGGCATACCTAGTGTATACAACAGCTTTAACAGCTTTTATATATCCTGTTGTAGTTCATTGGGCTTGGTCATCGGAAGGTTGGCTTTCTGCATGGGTAAGTGAAGATGAAAAACCCTTCCTGAAGGCCAACGGGTTCATGGATTTCGCCGGATCTGGAGTTGTTCACATGACAGGTGGTGCGGCAGCACTCATGGGATCAATTTTTCTAGGTCCAAGAACCGGCCGCTTCACGCCAGCCGGATCTGTTGTTGATATGCCAGGTCACTCGACGGTCCTGGCAGCCTTGGGTACTTTTATTCTTTGGTTTGGATGGTATGGATTCAACCCTGTGAGTACTCTCGCATTTGAGTACATGGGTGACGCAGCTCGAGTCGCAGTTACGACTACGCTTGCTGCCGCAACAGGGGGATGCACAACTCTAGCAATCCACGTTGCCTTAAAGAATCCGCCAGACGTCTTCCCAGCTTTAAATGGAATCCTCGCTGGTCTTGTTTCTATTACGGGACCATGTCCTGTTGTTGAACCATGGGCTGCTGCTTTCATTGGGTTTGTGGGAGGATTTGTATACTACGGATCGAGCACGCTACTTAAGAAGTTGCAGATTGATGACCCCCTTGACGCAGCTCCCGTGCATTTCTTCTGCGGTATTTGGGGCGTTCTCTCAGTAGGTCTATTCGCTGAAAAGTCTTACACAAAGAGTGTATATGGAAAAGATGAGGATTCCTATGGTGCATTCATGGGTGGTGGTGGAAAGCAACTCGGAAACCAAATCATCGGTGTACTTGCAATTATTGGTTGGGTATGTTTCACGTGCTCTATCGTTTTCGGAAGCTTGAAGGCACTTAAGTTATTGCGCGTTAGTGCGGAAGATGAAGAAGTCGGTCTGGATTCTTCGCATCACGGTGGCGACGCATATAATTTTGAAGCTGGGCAAGGTAAGACTGTTTCGTAAATGTTCGAACAGTCCACCTGAGTTTGCTCATAAGTTATTCAATGGATTTTACAGAGTTTGCGAGGTGAAAGGTTTCGCAAAGATCGAAAGATTAAAATGAACCTTTTTCCTTTTGCTTCTCTCCACATGGTAAAAAAGTAAAGAGAGCTTAAGGGAAAGTTATCTGATACACTCATTCTTAGCCCATAAAATTAACGATTAAACCGTTGTACAGCAAAAAGTAAATAAAAAAAGAAGTAAATCTGCACACAATGTGGGTTCGTGGTTGTTCTTTGTTTTTATACCCTGTGATGCATCCCTTCTTGTCCTCACCACCACGGGAAATATATAGTTCAAACGTTGAAAAATATACATTGCGTAAAATTTTATTTTTTTCGTTCCATTCTTTTTAAATAGTGCGAAACTGAGAAAAGTGAGTTTTACTGCGTATAATGTAACTGACGAGATTCGCAGATTCCGAATAAATCCAACACCTTCTTAGTTGTCATACGTTTTTATACTTCCTTAGCTCCACTCAAAAGAACTTCAACATCCAGCGAGCAGACAAGAGCGGTACTGCAGTACAGTAGATAGGTGACTCAAAGCTCAGAGTAAATTAAGCCGTGAGACTTGGATGCCTTTGACTGCATAAGCATAAGGTATCAATATTTTTCGTTCGCCTTCATTTACGATCTTTCTACGAACACTGTTTTAGAAGTTGTTTCAGAAGTTGTGAAAAAGAAGGAATAAAAAAATGAGTTCTGAATATTGCAAAGCTAACTGTGGTTTCTTTGGGTAACGATTTCCTTTGTGCACCAGACGATCTTTTTCATCTTTAATATTAGGAGCTCCTCCTTAAATGGCTTTTGCTCTGTATGTTATAAAACTGAAACTGGAACGGCATGCAACGAGAATAAACCAATTGAAGAAAAATCTAAAAAGGAAGGTAAGAATTCAACTTATGTACAATGTACGATGCACAATGTCTTTTATGTGATAATAATTAGGAATAGATTCGCTTAATAAAGTTAAAGTTGAGAAACCTATCCAGAAAGATCCTAACCGCTGCTTCTCGTGTAACAAGCGAACTGGTGTGGCTGGTTTTAAGTGTCGTTGTGAATATGTTTTCTGCTCTCTACACCGTCACTCTGATAAGCATAACTGCACGTTTGACTATAAAGCCCATAGTAGGGCGGAACTTACGAAAGCAAATCCTGCAGTTGTTGCAGATAAAATTGAGAAGGTGATATAAATTTGTTCTGAGCAGTTGTATACATTTTAAACTATATTTTCTTTAGATATAAAGTAAAAAAAATACTATAATTCTTCAAATGAAAAGTATGTATCATAGCCTTTTGCCTCAAATTCTCAAATATTTGAAGAGTTTTGATACTTTTATATAGAGAAGTGATATCCATTTAGCAGTCTGAATTTGATTCCGTCCAAATCTATGCACAGTGTTTTTCCATCTTCCATACGCCTTTTAACTGTTGAGAACTTCATAGACTTGAGCACAGCAAGTAGCCCCTCAAGAATTTCAACATTCCCTTCGCAAATATCCAGCAAAGCTCCCTTATTGAGAGTTAAAGAAGGCTTTGTGAGCATAAAATTTACAATTTCTCCAGAGCTCAACTCCACGGCTTCCGAAATTATTACTACTGAAGTGTTTGATTTAGTAGAAGAAGCTTCTGGTATGCAACTAAGACTCTTTTCAAAGTATTCTCTTTCTCTAACAAAAATATCAAAAAATTTGGAAGCTTTCTCATCATCTGCACTTTTGAAGACTTCATAGTATACTGAAACTTCATCACAGGACTGCAGACCTCCAGATTTCCGCAATTTTTGTATTTTACTTAATATTTCCCTCGCAAGGCCAGCATATAATAAAGAGTCATCAACTTGCAATTCCATGATAACCATCACTCCATTGTCACCTGTTGCAGTATCAACATTCGTACCCAGCTCCTCAGTATGTCTGAATTCGTACCGTAGTGAAACTTCACTGAGTACAATTTCGTGATCCAATATTTGAAGTCGCCCTTCTTTTTGGAATTGTGAAACTTGTTCTGAGTCCATTGATTTAATATGGCTTGAAATAGCACCCATGGATTTTCCAATACGTTTACCGAGCAATGAAAAAATCGGCTCAGCTTTCAACACCGCATATTTCAAAGGATCCGTACATGTCTCAAGACAACGAATATTGAGCTCATCTATAACATATTTTTTGAGAGGACCATTTAAATCTTGAAGGAACTCTTTATCTGTGTGGACGACAATCATTTTCGAGATAGGGTACTTGACAGGTCTATTTGATCTTTCCCGTATTACTCTCCCACTTTCAATTACTGACTGCATATTCGCGACAGAATTTTCAATTCGCGGTAGTTCTCTGGCTTTATCTACATCTGGGAACGGGCAAAAATGCACGCTCTCTTCTGGATTTGGCAGGCATTTGCACAAATTCTGATACATATTTTCGACAAAGAATGGAGTGAAAGGTGCCATAACTTTGCATAATGTTAACAAGACATCGAATAATGTCGCCAGAGAAACGACAGACTCTTCATATCCTAGTTTACCTTTGAGACGATCACGATTCAATCGCACATAAACATTTGTGAGTTGATTTATGTAATGAATTAGTCGGGGAACAACGGTATATAGACGATATGCCTGCATCTCCAACTGAACAAATGAGACTAGTCCATTTGAGGCTGAAATAATCCATTGGTCAAGAATATTTGAACTATTGACTTTCACACTCGGATCAAATAATTCTTTTTTCTCATCTTCTATTCTTCGAATGTTTTGTACCAAGAAACGATATGCATTATACCAGGGCAAAAATACATCTTTCAATACAGAAAACACTCCAGACTCTTGAAATCTTAAAGGCTCTGCTCTCACAACAGGACTATTAATAAGATACAACCTCAATGCATCCGCACCATATTTATTGAAAATTTCGTTTGGATCAGGATAATTTTTCAGAGATTTGGACATCTTTTTACCATCAGAAGCCAATACTAGCCCATTACAAACGAGATTTTCAAATGCTGGTTTATCAAATAAGGCAGTTGACAGAACCATTAAAGTATAAAACCAACCACGAGTCTGATCGAGACCTTCTGCAATAAAATTAGCCGGAAACTTTTGATCGAACTCCCCCTTGTTCTCAAAGGGGTAATGTTGTTGAGCATATGGCATACTTCCACTTTCAAACCAACAATCAAAAACTTCTTCGACCCTACGTAATGGAGGGTAGCTACTTCCACGCTTCGAAGGAATTTCCAGATGATCGATGAAATGTCTGTGAATATCATGAATACTCTGCTCGGTAAGCTCTTCGAGTTCAGCCATTGATCCAATTACGACCACCTCTTCACCATCAGGAGATGACCAAACCGGTATCGGGGTGCCCCAATACCTATTCCTTGATATGGCCCAATCATGGGCATTTTCTAGCCAGTTATGAAAACGCTTTTCTTGGACGTATGATGGTACCCATCGTGTTTTTGAATTATTGATTAAAAGTCGATCTTTCAAATCTTCTACTTTGACGAAGTATGAAGCGACTGCTTTGTAGATCAAAGGCGTTCGAGAACGCCAACAATACGGGTAGGAATGCTTGATCGATGAACTATCTATTAACCTTTTTTCCCTTCTAATTAAATTTAATATTTCCTTGTCTGCATCCTTCACGTGCTTACCAATAATCGAAGATGCTACAGGTGAAGTAAAGCAACCATTTACATCCACTGGATCAGGGAGTTCCCCTCCTTTTGTTATGATATCATTGGATAAACATACTCGAAAATCATCTTCCCCATAAGCTGGAGCTTGGTGAACTACACCAGTTCCTGAACAATCGGTCACATAATTATCTATGCAAACTCTAAAGGCGTTCTTCATTTCTTTCTCAAAGTAAGAAAATATCGGTTCATACTTCAAATTTTCTAACTCTTTTCCGCTAACAGTTTTTAGAATTTTCCAGTTCTCTGATAATTTCGCTATTTTACTTCCCTTCGCTTTTGAAATTGCTCCTGGAATCATGGAGATACGAGCTTCTGCTAAAACATACACTGTCCCCACAGGACTCTGTAAGTAAACATAGGGCAAATCTGGATTCACACAAAGAGCAAGGTTTGCTGGTAACGTCCACGGGGTAGTTGTCCACGCAACTAAAGATGATCCAAACTCACAATTTGATATCGGAAAAGAAACCTACAAAGGTTATAAGTTCAAATACAATATATATGAGAACGGTATTATTACCGTGAATGCTGGATCAGAAACTTCTCTGTAATCCAAGCCTGCCTCAAAATTAGATAGAGGTGTGTTGCAGGCTGTCGAATACGGCATCACTTTGAAGCCCTTATAAACCTGGGAATCATTTTTAGCGGCTTGCTTCGTTGTAAGATGAATGTTACTCACCAGTCCCTTCGAATATAATGTTTTAAATACCCACCATACACTCTCCTGTTCGGAAGTTAATTTAGAAATACCAGTGTAGAAAAGAAAAATACCATAAATTCAGGATCTAGTGTCTTGTAGTCTTTCTCGAAATCAATCCAACGACCTGAACGAAGCACAGTTTCCTTCCACTCTGAAGAGTACCTCATAACTATACTACGACACTCTTCATTGTAACGATCAATTCCAAATTTTAGAACGTCTTCTTTGCATGTTATGCCTATTAAAAATTTTATTTTAGAAAAAAGAATTCCACTTATTTTCACAAACTTACCCAACTTTTTGTCTATCTCATGTTCTACGGGAAGGCCATGGCAATCCCAACCAAAGCGACGCGGGACATGGTAGCCAGTAGAAGATGCAAATCTTGTGATAACATCCTAATAAGAGTGCACAATTCAGGATCAAAATTAAAAATTTCTTCATACTACCTTAATTGTACCGGCTAAAAGATGTCCGTAGTGCGGTAAACCAGTGGCAAAAGGCGGTCCGTCGTAAAATATAAACCTGTTTGTATTTTCTATTAACATTCAGTCGATAATCATAAGCACTTTCTTACTCGGGGCGCCCTTTGCTAAGCTGTAGCTGCTTCTGAAAGGCGTCTATACTTTCCCAATATTTCAAAATTTTATTTTCCTATCCAATCAAAGTTGAGTGAAATCACGTGAATTAAAAAGAATGACCTCGAGGGGAAAAGAATAGTCCTTTCCTTCTTTGACTTCATCGAGAGAGTTCATCGCGTCACAGGCAAGCGCTTCGGATTATAATGCGGTCTTCTGCTAAAAATTTGGGAGTGGTTGACCTCGTCTCAAAGAATCACAGTAAGGAAACGGGTGTGGGGGGGAGGAAAAAAAGGACCCTAAAAATCCCCAAATTTTGTCTTTTCTCATATGATATCATATGATATCATATATCATATCATATGATGAGATCATGCAAGTAAACCGGAAAAAAATAAGGCGGCTTTTTTTTCGACCAAAAAAATTCACAACCAAGGAAAGGAAGGTTATGCCATGCTTTATAAGAGACATTTATTGTCACTACTACCGGAAAATTATTGTCTTCCACCTCAATATTTTTGCTAACTTCAGTTGCTTCTAACCTGTAGCCGTGTTGCATGGTGCATGTGGATCGCGTACCCTTGTCTTTAGTATCTAAGATATTATTGGCGTAAACCTATGAAAAGTCAAAAGTTCTGCGACTATAGAAAGCCAACCGTTCAAAATCGCACCAAGAAGAAACATACCAAACTTAAGCGCTCAAAATCTATATCAATTACAACAGCAAGTACTGACGTGCTTTTATTGAACATTTTCGTTCCTTTTGTGCTAAATATCCTCTACAGGGAACTATGGTCCAACATAAAATTGTTGTTGCTGATATTGGTGGAACGAACGCTAGATTTCAAGTCTGTACTTCGCAGAATTTTTTGATTTCACTCATGTCCAATCTCGTACAGGCCTGGAGCATTGATTTTGAATGCGGTGATGCGCTAGATTTTGAAAAGGTTCGCATATATTAATAAATATAAAATGTGCTAATTTCTTATCCTAGATATATCAGACAAGAGACTATCCCCAATTCACAGATGTTTTCGAGCAATTCGTTAAGGTTTGGGAGCCACCCCAAGTGCATGAAAATTTTTAACTCTCGATTTCAAAAAAGGATTCGGAAATTACTTTTTTTGATGCTGCTTGTTTTGCAGTAGCTGGTCCAGTATCTGAGAATCGTTGCAAGGTATAGGGTTTAGGGCAGAGAATAGCTAATACTAAACTCATTTTTTTTTGAAGATGACCAATCTCGGTTGGGACGTTTGTGCTGATACTTTATTGAAATATGTATTTGTCGATAAAATTTCGATAATAAATGACTTCGTTGCAAACGGATATGGTGTTTTAGAATTAGATCAAAAAGATCTTTTCACGTTGAATCAAACACCAGTAAGGTTGGATGCTCACTAGTTCTTTCTTAAATACTTCTCATTTCTTACTTTATTAAGGATGAATGGGCCTATTGCAATACTTGGTCCTGGTACTGGTTTAGGAGTAAAAACAACAAAAAGTCAACATTTTCTTTTTCTCACAATTTTTTCCAGGAAGCCCTCCTATTTCCAGGAAATGATAACAATACTTACACTATTTATCCAACAGAAGTAAAAGCATTTTTTGTCCTTAATAATGAATTTACCTGAAATGCAGGGATCGCATGCAGATTTTGCCCCACGAGGTGATACTCAACGCGCAGTGCGTAAATTTATTTTTCGATTCCTTATTTGCCCTTGATTCGACGCTTTAATAAAAGTGAAGACACGTACACAAATTACTCATAAATTATATTTATATTATATGACTAATATCCGAAGTACAGCTGCTCGCGTACATGGAAAATCTGCATGGAAGTTGTGAAATTGAGCAAGTTTGCTGCGGCTATGGCCTAGTGAATATTTACAATTTCCTTTGTTATTCGCAAAAGGTTGAAAATGTTGATGGTATTACTCCAGAACAGGTACAAAATCTTGATGAACTTGATTGTTAATTGAATTATCTTATCGTCAGATAACAAAAAATGCCCTTGCGGGTTCTTGTCCTCTCTCATTGGAAGCTGTGGATATATTTTTATCGATATTGGTAAGGAGTTCTTGCAGCTACCCACGCTTTCTTTGAAACACTTTGCTGCCAGGGTGCAGAGGCTGCAAATCTTGGATTGAAATCTTTGGCAGAGGGGGGAATTTATATCACAGGAGGGATCATTCCTCGACTTTTACCGCTTCTAGATAGAGGATTCTTATTGGAAGCGTATTTAAGTAGGGGTAGTAGATTTCACAATCTAAGGAGTTCCTTTCCACTTTGGGTTGTCACCACTGAAAATTTAGGTTTGAGCGGTGCACTGGTATTTTTCGTAAAAACGAAGTTCAATTCTATCTTAACATTTTTATTCTTTAGGTTTGTGGGAAACGTTTTCTAGTAAGTAAATGATGATGAAGTGTTGTAACTCTGTCGCAAATTATGGGCATGGGTCCCGGTATAGACTTGCAAAACTTTTTTTCGGTATTTTGTGACGTCGCAGAGTTGACTGTAAATCCTAAAAATATCAACCAATTTTGAATTGAGTGTCGTTGAGTCAGTTCTTGAGAGATGCAAAAGAAAGAGATCTGACCTTTGAAGTTATATTCCTTATAGTAAGAAAAGGTTTATCTTGCACTGAAATTTCAGATGGTTTTTAACAAGAAGAATGATGGATGTGCTTACTGCGCAGGAGCTTATGATCAATTTTTTCTGTTGAGTTAAGCCGGAGATTCACTGCAGATTTAGCTTTTGAAACGTTCTGATGCGACCATTTCAAATATTTTCCGTCATGACCTAGATTTATTAATATATTCATATTATGAGAAAGAGCATGACTTTACCTAGAGCAGTTCGAGCTGCCTGGTTCGCGGCAACAGTCTGAATTCTTTCTTCCTCTTCTTCTTTTGCTTGAGCAGCGCGAAGTTGGAGTTTTGCACTTTGATTTTCTTGCTTGCCCTTTCCAGTATTTTCATTCATTTTCAGAAGTTCCTGAAATATTGAAATCATTTCTTCCCATTACTTCCTCATAATATTTATTCACAAAACACTTACATTCCTTTCTCTATCCTTACGCTTACTTAGTTCCAAACTATTTCGAATATTTATAGCACGGACCTTCGTGGTATTAGTGAAAGAAATATTAAAAGAAAGTAGGGGAGATGAAGATACAAATTACCTCCTCTCGTGGCTTTGCCGTCACATATTTAAGAGAAAATCCGTGTAGATTCGAGTCATTTTTTCTTCTCGAGACTCTTATGATATTTGTAACTATATTGCTCAGAAATATTTCTGAAGCTTTAGCAAACGTATCAAACACCTTATTTTGAGCAGCCGTGAAACTATTTCATACGCAACGAAAATATTTACCTCTTGCTTTGAATTAAAATGCACATGTGCTGCTATTCGCTTTGCTGCGGCATTTTGAAGGCCCTGCGCAGCTGAAATAAGAATAATTACGACATTACGACGATTAATATACCTTATTTCGCCCAATATTATCGATCCCCACTGCTGAAAATTTGTGATTTAAAAAGGGACGGTAACATTTAAGATATGAACAAGACCTTTTCGATTGATGACATCTTTAAGCATCAAAGATCGAGCTTCTTCATCTTGAGCATTTATCCCAACGGAGTTCAGCACATCGAAAGAAGCCTTGTATTTGAATTAATCTAAATTTGATGGAGAAAATTGTAATCACACCTCAGTAACGTCTAGCTCCAGTTCACTTTGTTGCCCATTTCTACTCTTTCCACTAGGCTCCTAATTTGGAAAGATACATGAAATTTCCATGAAAATGTATGTATCCACTTACTCTGTAAGAATTTTCCTGAATACGATATAACTTGTGAAGAACGTCCTGCGTAGATGGTCGTATACTTGTGCCATCTTCTTAGTTAAAAGAGGTGAAATGGAAAGGGGTGTTTTTGTTGGTGACTGATAAACCTGAGCTTGGAATCAATATATTTGAATCGATGTCCTTGAAAACGGCAGATATTTTTTTTGCCATTGCCTGCAGACTCAAAGTTATCTCTAGATAAGTAGAAGAATACATTATCTTTACCCGTTGTAGTATGTATGATCGCGCTAACTCATCGAAAGCTTCGTCATACTCTTGTTTAAAAGAAAAATTTACTTTACCGCAAACAGGAAAACACGAGGATACCTCTCAGTCTATAAATGAGCTTGCTGATACGGAATCCACCTACAGAACACACAAATATAAGAGAGCTCATGAAAGATGTATGAATTTTCATACCTATGTTTCTTGGTATTTCCATCCTAGAATGTTACTTCACACGTTGAAGAGTTCGTGAGTTCAAGTCAAGCTATTTATTCGACTTCTTTGAGTGTTAACGAAGACGCGAGTAGTCTGGGCGATGCACGCGGATATCTGCCAATTTGCAGAAAAATAGAATGAATTGGCTTTGTTTGGAAGTATTTCTTTCCGTTATAGTTTGTATCAGGGATATTTTTTGCGGAGTTGCGATTCTAACGAAAAGATGAAGTCGCACTAACGCAACACCGCAAAGTGGCAAAGAAAGAAAGAATGACAGAAAGAAGAGCTTTTTTTTTAAATACTTTTTTTTTGACCTTTTCAACCAAACCCCCACAATTTTCAGAAGCTCAAGGGAAGTGATAAAAATAAATAATTAGGTAGGAATAGGAATCCTTTCAAGGATTCGAGTGCCGATGTCTTCTAATTCTTCTACTAGATACTTTTATTACCTTCCGTTATAACCGCTACATCATTTCAACTATCAGAAATATTGCTTGATGAATTTCCCTTCGCAATTTTTCTTCACCTCGTTCGTTTGATGCAAGCAACAGAAACTCACTCACTCACTCAACCAATGTGGGTCGTGGAGTTTAATGTCACTTAAAACTCCTTGCCCTATTCTCCTTTTTCCTACAAGACAGATTTGTGGATAAAATTATCTCATGAGAAGTGTCTCAATATCGGGAACCATGTCCTTATTTTCAAACTTTGGCGAGTATCTTTTAAATGGCACTCCTTCTTTATCAATTAAAAATTTTTCAAAGTTCCAAGAAACATCATTTCGACGCACTGGTGACCATTGTATAGGTTTATCATTAGGTTGGGTTTTATAGATAAAATCCGAACCCGTTCCTCCACGATCATCGCATGGATAGGGAATAGAGTCTTTCAAAAACGTCCATAAAGCCTCTTGCTCGTCGCCATTCACAACTGATTTTGTCATTAGTTGAAACTTGGGAGCATAACCATCACCAGGTCTCACATACTTTAACGTGTTGAGGAGTTCAAAATCTTTTTCATAACACTGATGTCCAAATTGGTTACAAGGAAAGCCAAGTATGACAAGATCGTCTCCATATTTTTCTGCCAGGGCGTTCAATTGAACAAAATCCCTAACAGTTGTGCCTCACATAGTTGCTACATTGTTTATAAGGACAACTTTCCCTCTAAATTTAGAATAGGATATTTCTGCACCTTCTGTAGGATTTTCACGCGTACCTCCTCCGAGGGTTTTTCCTGAGAAATCGTGAAACGTAGTCGCTTGGATTGGCATGGCCTTCTGATAAAATTAAATTGAGTTCAGTAGATAAGGAAGAAGATCTTCACCTTAGGGCACACCTTCGTCTTCGTAGAGCGGTTCCTTGAGAAATATTTGGTTTCTCTCCCGTGCAAGCGAGCCAGTGCTCCCACGCGTCTGGTTAAACAAATACTAACCATGAGCTAATGTGTCTCCGGGGCAACTCCGATCCTATGCAAGAAAGTTACGCGATTGCTAAAACGTAAAACATTAATGAAAATGAAAAGAAGAGAATTTTTTTATTTTTTATTTTTTATTTTTTCACTTGACTTCCCCCCCGGGCCTGGCACACACAAGGACACATTTTCAATTTTTGCTTGTCTATTAAGAGAAAGAGTGTCATTGACGAAAAGCAAGTGTTCCAAGAACTTGGAGATGTCAGCTTCTTCTTCAGGATTGAAGAACAACAAGAAAGAGGGAACAAGAAGGAGATATAATAATAACTAAAGGGTACTCTTCCTATGGTCGTAATCTAAGATCAGAATAAGAATATTAAAATAAATAATTATTTCCAAGTGTTTATCTCTGGACTACACGGTTCTTGTTCCATCTTTAGAGTAAAAGTGCTGATACCAAAGAGTGGAAAGATTATATGCAGAATCTTTCACAAAAGTAACACTGCAGTATTACAGCAACTCCGTGTTGTTACGCAATTTTGAAAGCGCTCGTTCTGACTGCTGGAAAATATGGAGTTCCAACTGCCAGTTAAACGAATAAAAGAAGTGGCTGACCTTGCAGTCTACAAAAAATCTGTCGGACGAAAGTATTATCTTAAAATTCTTGGGGTACGAGTATTTATTCTTTCATTTTCTTTTTCAATTTCTAACTCGCCTCATGTTAGAATTTAAATAGTGCAGTATGTGGTATAAAAAACTCCGATAAGGTGTATATTTCGGCTAACTGTAGAAATGTTATGCACGTTCTTACGGTTATATCTATGACCTGTGACGGGTATGACTTGAAGCATGAAGAAAGGAGTAACCTGCGTTATGGTAGTTCCGCTTTTCGAGATTGGCATTTGAATGTTACGAGTATTATTCAAGGTATTATTAATGTCACAACTTATTGACACTTTGATTGAAACACAGATTTTCATCTGCAGAGCTTTTATATGATATTCTTCCTCCCAACTTAAGAGTACTTTTTTCTAATTCCTATTTTTGGAGTATTCTAAACTATCTATGCAGTCAGCACTTGTTGAACTACTCCCATACTTTATCCATAGGTACTTTTTCGAGCTTTCCATGCATATGATTTATAATTCCATTCGCAGTTTTGGTAATGAAGCCCGATTGGATTATGGCACTGGACATGAGGCATCATTTGTAGCTTTTCTTGCGTGTTTGAGTAAAATTGGATTTCTCAAGCGTAGCGACCAGGCTTCATCAGTTACGTGCGTATTTAAAAAATATGCTGAGGTTACGAGACATATTCAAAGAAAATTCAGGTAAATCTGGCATGATTCGAATTTTATCTACTCTCGTCCAGCATTGTTATTGTTAATACTCTAATTATTATTCTTGCTATACTATTAAGACTTGAGCCTGCTGGTTCATTAGGAGTTTGGGGTCTTGATGACTACTGTTTCCTTCCTTTTCTTTGGTAAATTTTTTGAATAGAATGGTAGAAGAATAACATACATATATTTCAGGGGAGCTTCACAGTTCATTTTTTCGCAGCAAGTTGTTCCTGGAGCCATACTTGAAGAACAGATTGATGCTTACGACACTAACTATTTATTTCTTTCCAGCATAAGCTTTGTGCGAAAAGTACGTTTTAATAGAGCTTCCGAATGCAAACTCAATAGTTCAGCATAGATGAAGAAGGGACCAATAAGGCACTCATCACCGATGATATTTGAAATAAGTTCACTTTCTTCTTGGTATAAAATAAACAATGGATTGCTAAAGATGTATGAGGTAAAATTGAGAAAGAAGTCTTCCTTAATTTATAGTGTTCACTCTCGAGTTCTACAGGTAGAATGCCTGTCAAAATTACCAGTTGTGCAACATTTTTTGTTTGGTTCCTTATTAGAAATGCAACCTGGTTGACAATACCAATTTCTTCTATTTCCTAACTCGTAATTCGCATCATTCACTTGTAATTTATGGTTATCACTTTATATATTGATTGTTGGACCACGAAAAGAAGAGTTAAATTTAGAAAAATACCTGTTTCACTTCGCTTCGTTTTTTAGACCACTACGTTTTTTTGCCTCTGAATAAAATACAACTCTAAGATAAAAAAGTGAAGGAAAAGGAATTTCAAAAATAAAGTGTCTCACCCAAATATAGTAATTGTGTATCCTATCATTCCTGCAATACTGACAGGATTTCGAAAAATCAGAATTGAAATAATTACAGCAACAGCACCCTTTCAGTGGAAAAATTATGAATAGTAAGAATGCTTAAGAAAAATACCTTTGCATTGCCTAATACCTGCAATGTAAGCGGACTTGTACACTTTGTCACAAGAAAATTTGAAAGATTTACAAGATAAGCAATCAAACAATTCAGTGCAAGTGTGATGGTGAATGCATAGCTTTTCTCACAATTGTTAGTGACTGCAGTCCAAGCATTTCTTTCCATGATGAAGGCAGAGAAAACTAGGATTCCTATGTATTCTTGAAAAAATTCGATCTTTCAACAAAAATCTTATTACCTAGTGCAAATGGAGACATAAATAAGAGTAAATTCAGCGAATCCATTTTTTCAGTCTCATTCGTCAGCAGTAATCCTTGAAGTACAGACTTGAGAGCTCTTGCAAAAGTAGCAATAAAGCAAGCAATAAAGCCATATATATTAAACAACGGTTCGCTATTACTTGCAAGCACAATACCGACTACTACTGGAATTAAGGTCATGTAAACCTGAACATTCATAAAATAAACTCTTATACAAATTCCATAGATAATAAGAATACTACCTCTACAGTTTCTCTCTTCCGAAGTATTACTAAAGAAAGCTTGAAAGTATTAGATAAAAATAAAAATATAAGATCAGCCAATATATGAAAAACATGAACATACCATGGCGGTAAAAAATGGAGTCGTGGCACCTATTGCTTGATTGAAAGAGACTGGAATGAACCGCAGCGATATATTGCCACCCACAACTGATATTACGAAAACTAATGCTAGAACAGCAATTTTTAACATATGTTTTCTGCTCTTGATTTGTTGTCTGTTACTGGAATTACTACAGCATCTCACAACAACACTAAGAACAAAGCAGGATAGCATATGAAGCATCGTCAGAAATATAGGGAATCGAAAGCCCCATACGCTCAAGAGATATTTATTCAGTAAAAGCACTCCGATATTTGAACAATACCACACACAAATCACAGAAATAGCGAAATAGTCCACCATATGGAACGTTCTTTTGCTCTTTACTGCAGGACTTCCCCTTCTTTCATTTATGGACGTTAAGTTAGAAATCTGTCGAAAGAGGATTCTGCAAATCCGGAAATTATATATCGAGTGCTTCAAAACAGTAATTTAGACTCTTCTTTATTACGTGATTTTTAGAACTCGTTTATATCGGCTATGAAGCGCTTGTGAAGGTTCAAGTCAAAGAGCTGTTAGAAATATTTAAACCCGTGAAAATATGATCTACTCTGTGTTCGTGTTTGCAAGTTGAGCCCACTAATGCTATCTAGGACGTTATAACTGACACACTCAAAAGTCCTTTAAGGTTGACTGAAGTACGGGGGGAAATCCCTTGGAATTCTCCTTCTTCGTTTTCGTTTCGTTAGGCTTTGGCAAAATTCTATGATGGAGTTCCTTCACTCGATTACCTCTCTTATAGTAGATCAACGAGCACACGGACAGCGACGCGGACTGTGTGTGCTGAGCGAAATTGATATGACATAACAGAGTATCACTAGCTATCCTCTATATATAAGATCAAGAAAAATTCTGAAAAAAAGAAAAAAAAATGGAAAGGGGGGGTGAGTGACCAACGTAAGGGAAAAGGGACAAATGGAGGGAAAAAACCGCAAACTTGACAACCGCAAATAAAAGGTAACAAAGAAAAGGAGCACATGTGTGTCTGTAGTTAATCACGCATCAAGGGTACAATTGCACTATACAAAGTATACATAATCACCAATTTGAACATAGCAACATACGTACATACCAACAGTAAGTTAGAGCACTGCGACTAAAATTTACAGTCTCCAAAACTTTGTAAGTCCACGAAGCGGGGTCAATTTTACGTTCAGTGGTTTTAACTTTCAGAGGGATTGAAGGAGAAGGAACAGGGTGGTAAATACACGAAAATTAAATAGATTCAGTGGTATAGAATAAGAAAATAAATTAAAGATTATACTATTATCTTAACATGCAAAGTGATGAAGTAGTTTGGCAGGTATCATTTTTACTCAAAAAGTTTTTGAGACTAACGTAAGATTTCAGATTATAAATCATGGCCAATGCAGTTTTAAATTGACGACTCCCGGGACGACGTTTTGTAAGAATAAATACAATGTAACTGGATTGTGCAACAGAAGTTCTTGTCCACTTTCAAATAGTCAATATGCGACAATTTTGGAAGAAGAAGGTAAAAAATAAATAACAAAAATAATTTAGTGAGAAAGTAATCTTGGTCAATAATAGGACGGATTTTGTTGTGTTTGAAGAGTGTCGAACGTGCACATTTACCTAATAAACTTTGGGAATTCATCGAACTTGATTCACGATATGAAAACGCAATGAAACAAATAAATTCCCAGTTGAGCTATTGGTAAGGATTTTAAGCATATTTTGAAGTTAAGTCAATTTTGAGGTCATAGGCCCAAGTTTCTCGTTCATAAAAATAAGCAACGTCTTACAAAATTAACGCAGTTAACAATACGTTCGAAGAAAATTGCCAAGACAGAAAGGTTCTCTACTGAATTTCCATGCTTTTCTAATCTAATATTTTAATAAGGGGTAAGTTGGTCCAGGTGACTTCTCGGGAGACAAAGAGAGAGAAGAGGAGAGAAGCAAAGGTTCTTTTCCTAGTACTATTCACAGTGACATTCCTTAGTTTTGTACTTTTTCCATAGGCCGAAGTCGCAGCTCGTATAGAAAAATCTATTGAAGAAGAACTATTGGTAAGATTTGTTAAGATAGTTTGGTTTTAATTACAAGGATGCTCGTTTAGGATCGTCTTCGACAAGGTACTTACAGTTCAAATTATGCGATTCCGTCTCAAGAATATGGGACCATTTTTAGTGAGGAGGTATCTGGCAAAACTTCATTTGGTGTTTTTATAACTTATTATGGATTTATTTTATAGAAAAGTGCATCTATTCGTACTGGCAAAAGGGAATATGCACATGAACGGAAGCACTTAGAAATTGAATATGAAAAGGATACTAATAGTTAGACAATTCAGTTTTGAAAAGAAAAATTTGGTATCCTTGTGCTTAAAGTTCGTCGTGATCATCAATATCTTCGTGAGCATCATCACTTGCACCTTCTTGATACGCTTGAGAAACAATTGGGTTGCAGATCCCCTCAATTTCTTTAAGTTTTTCTTCGTATTCTTCCGTGTCTGCTTCTTGATTCTCATCTAACCACTCAAGAACTTCCTTCACAGCGTCTTGAATGGTAGACTTGTCCGACTCTTCAAGCTTATCGCCCAATTTATCGCTGTCTGAGACAGTATTTTTCATGTTGTAGGCGTAAGTCTCCAAGCTATTCCTCGAATCGATTCGCTCTTTAATTTTTTTGTCCTCCTCTGCAAATTCTTCAGCTTCTTCGACCATACGTTCAATTTCTTCTTGAGAAAGTCTCCCTTTATCGTTTGTTATAGTAATTTTCTCTGATTTACCAGTTCCTTTATCTTCCGCACCGACATTAAGAATCCCATTCGCATCAATTTCAAACGTAACCTCGATTTGTGGAACACCCCTGGGTGCAGGGGGAATTGACGTGAGTTCAAATTTACCAAGTAAATGATTATCCTTCGTCATGGCTCTTTCACCCTCAAAAACCTGTATCATCACAGTTTGCTGATTATCTTGATATGTTGTGAAAGTTTGAGATTTTTTTGTCGGTATGACAGTATTACGTGGGATCAACTTCGTCATAACGCCACCAACTGTTTCAATACCTTGTGTCAGAGGTGCTACATCAAGGAGAAGTATGTCCTTCGTTTCATCACCCCCTTCGCCAGATAAAATCCCGCCTTGGACTGCAGCACCATATGCAACAGCTTCATCTGGGTTCACTCCCTTGCTCGGTTCCTTGCCATCAAAGTACTCTTTCAACAGTTCCTGAACTTTGGGGATTCTTGTCGAGCCACCAACTAAAACAATTTCATCAATTTGACTTTTCTTCATACCAGCATCCTCCATTGCCTTCTTGACAGGCCCCATCGTTTTGAGGAAGAGGTCATTATTTAACTCTTCAAACCTGGCTCTGGTGAGAGGCTCAGAAAAATCAATACCGTCATAGAGAGATTCTATCTCAACTCTGACTTGGTGTTGGTTGGACAGGGAGCGCTTCGCGCGCTCAGCCTCGCGGCGAAGCTTCTGTACAGCTTTCTTGTCATTCGAAACGTCTTTACTATGCTTTCTCTTTATGAGCTTAATAAAATATTCCATGATTCTTTGGTCAAAATCTTCACCTGCATAGGTTTACGAATTAGATGGATGTCATGATTTTACATAGTATTGAACTTACCACCGAGGTGCGTATCTCCATTTGTTGAAATAACTTCAAATACACCGTTATCAATAGTTAAAATGGAAACATCGAATGTGCCTCCACCAAGGTCAAAAACAAGAATATTCTTCTCGCCTTTCTTGTCAAGACCATAGGCGATGGCCGCCGCAGTAGGTTCATTGATAATTCTTGCAACGTTGAGTCCCGCGATTGTCCCCGCATCTTTTGTTGCTTGACGCTGTGCATCGTTGAAATATGCTAAGAAAGAAAAGTAAGCTCAGTCTATATCGAGAACGAAAAAAGAAAATACCAGGTACGGTTACAACAGCATTTTTAATTTGCTTCCCGAGGTATCCCTCTGCCGTTTCTTTCATTTTAACAAGAACCATGGCTGAAATTTCTTCAGCTTGAAAGACCTTCTTCCCCTCCTTCAAGTCAACTTCGATGCAAGGTTTGCTCTCTTTGTTGACAACTTTGAAAGGGAACATTTTCAGATCGCGCTGAACATCTTTGTCAGAATATCTGGTCAAGTTAAAAGAAAAAGAAAGAGTCAGCAAAAAGGAAAGAGATGTTTGAGTAGACTCTTACTTTCTCCCAATCAATCTTTTAGCGTCAAAAACGGTTCGTGTTGGATTGGAGGTGGCTTGATTTTTTGCAGCATCTCCGATCAGACGCTCAGTATCCGTAAATGCAACGTAAGATGGAGTAATCCTATTGCCTTGGTCATTTGCAATTATTTCAACTTTCCCGTTAACGTATGCTCCGACGCAAGAGTACGTGGTACCCAGATCGATTCCGATCACGGTACCGAGCTTTTCACCGGAGTCGTCGGCGAACGCTGATAATAAAAGCAGCACAAAAGAGACTGGAAACAAAATAAAAGTCAGCATTACTAAGAAGAATTGAATTGCCATAAACTATACCGAGTGTGAACTGATGAAAACGCAACATTGTGAGTAAACGCGAGTGTCGAAGTGAGGCCTCGAGATGAGAAATCTAAGAGTCTGAAGTTGATCGATCGTAAAAAATAGAAAGGAAATGCCTGAAAAAGAAAAAAACCTCGTGACGTTGTTTCGACCAATCAGAACAGCAAAGGGGTTCCAAAACTTTAAAGACCCTAAATCATACATACGATTTTTCCTCTTTGAGTTGTCCCAAATTCACAACCTCGCAAGCTCAAACTCTAAAACTACTAGAACTGATTCACAAAAGTCTATCATCACGACCGTTTTCAGGCATGCAAGAGAAATATTATTACAAGGTCTGGACTGTATCTTGAAAGCATAGCAGTACAATATGGAAAAGTATTTACTCACAAGTCACAAACAAATCTCCACCTAAAAAGCTAAAATCACTCAAAATCAGTATTTCTACTTCTTCTTTCTGCTTTATACCATACCATGGTACCTTTGCGATAATTCTACAAAGATAAGTAATCACCAGGACAAGAACCAGATCGATCTTTTACATCACTTCTTGCCTTCAAGTTAAGCAAAATTCTTCCAACCCGGGCATGACCAGCTATTATAGCACTATGCAAGGGAGTCCAACCGTGTTTTGTATCTTGAAAGTTTAGTTCACTGCCTGCAGATACCAAAATTTTCACAGCATACAGATGTCCATTCCTTGCAGCTAGATGTAAGGGGCTCCAGTTCCCTTTATCAAGAGCATTCACATTTCCTCCATAGAGAATCAGGAGACGAAAAATTTCCGGATCGCTCCCATAATAAGCTGCTTTGTGTAGAGATGTGCGATTATAGCCATTTACTTGACAGGCATCCTCTCCGCTTTGTAATAACTCCTTTACTCGTAAAATGTTGTTTTCTCTCACAGCATCCAAGAGCATATTCAGTTTAGATCATACGTAACACATGTTTCCGATATTACAGTCGAGTGAATTGTAATTTTATTTGTAATCTTATTTATTTAAGTGAATATCTACCCCCCAGTATATATGATCAGATACATGACGACGTATAGAAGAAAACTCCGTTTTTATACCCGAGTACGAGTACTTCATTTTTTTTCACATTGCTATATATATACCAGTCGCTGCCAGTTTCCTGTGATAGATATATTTTTTCCCGCCAAAAACTAAAAAAAAAAGAATCCCTCCTCACGAACTTGTACGCTAACTACAGAAGTCCTATTCGCTTCTAGATCCCAAGATTCTTAATCAAAAGCGGAAAACGAATACATTTCAAGAATAAGTCTTTTCGATGCGTCATTTCCGTCAGCAGCGCCTTCATACCCGAAATTCAGTCCCTTCGGCAACTATAGTAATAGATCCAGCGGTAAAGGTACGCATTTTTCTTTATATTTCCATATACACACCAAAGAACTCTTAAAACTGATGGCGTCTTGATCACAGAGCATCTATCGATATGTCGATAAAAAAACTTATCTGAATTGGGGGCTAACAAGCGACTGGCTTGTTTCAGGCCCGAGAGAACGTAGATCTGTCAAACTTTATACTGAAGACGAATCTCAGAAATCAGTAAAATTTAGTCGGAATTGCGACTTCGAAACCGATTCAGAGGATGATAACTCGGCATCAGAGGGCTATGGTGAAATGACCGCTGGTTCTATTGAAAAACTGTTCATTTTTCTGAGAGGCCTTGATATAGAAAATTTAGTTGGAGTGGAACTACCTCCCAGTCTTTCGACTCCGAACAAAAATTTGAAGGACTGCATTCATCATAATCACTCGAAATATAGAATGATTCCCGGTCAGAGCACATTTATTGATATAGGTAGTGGATATGGAAAAGTAGTTTTTCATGCGAAGATAAGTGCAGATGTTTCACGTTCAGTTGGGATTGAATATGTGCCTGCTCGAGCACAAATGGCTGTAAAAATTCAGAAGGATCTCATAGGTAACGAGATGAAAGATATTGGAATTCTCGATGATATCGCCAAGACGAAGTTGCATGACTGCAGTCTTTACGAAGGAGATGCGACAGCCTGGAAAAGCTTCGAATATTCTCATGTGTACATGTATGATCGCGTATTCAGCAAAAATACGCTCTTATTATTAGCGAAAAAATTGAACCAGAGCTCCTACTCTGTTTTGATTTCATATCGTCGATTGGAAGAGTGGAAAAAACTTGGTCTAAAAAGTATTCAACTTGTGAGATCTATTACGATGAGAACCACTGGTGGACAAAATTTCAAAGCATACATTTTCATAAGAGAGTAAAAAGTCCGACCTATACTCCGAATCGGCTGCCAGATACTCTCTGCTGATCAAAACTTTCCCTCCGAAAAAACAGTCTTGTAACATGCCGCAACTGTAAAAACGTCGCTCCTATCATAGCAAAAGCCTCAATCGATGCCATTAATATCACACGTCTTTGCGTACTTTCAGTGGTCCTTGCATGGCGTTTAGCACGTCGCTTATGGTATCGCGACTCCTCAGTTACAAGAGCAACTTTAGCATCCAAATTTTGAAGTGCTTCTATAGCAGGGTCGAGGTGCGTTTTTGTAGCTTTTCCATGATCCCAATGATGTCCTATGTGACTGAAGTATGCTACTTTTCCGGTGTTAGCGCCTTTATTTGTAAAACATACTCTATGCATTCCAGCCTTATTTACTTTGTATTCAAACCTATGCTCAGCCTCCCCTCCTGTATTATAAATCTCTTTCTGGTCCGGATCTTCAACCGACATGAAAAAATTCCTATCGCTATGACCGTCGACGTTATCAACAAAGAAAGAACCAGTGACTACGTCGTGTAACTCTATGGGGTGCTCAGTGAAGCATTCAACTGCATGTGGACGTAAAGTCAGCGTTATACAGTCTATTTTTCCAAGGGCTGAAAGGATTAAAACAGCCGACAAAACAATCATCAAAGCTGAAGTAAATTGAAAAAACTGAAATGAAGATGATGCTATAACATATCAGAATAATCTAAGCGGTGAGCTCTGCCTCTCGATACTTTCCGTGCTTCTCGTTTACGCTTCGAAGAGTAGGCTACAATTAATAGTGTAGTGTAAAAATTTTGTGTGAAGTGTTGCTAACAGTATAAGCGTCTGGCAGGAGGCAGGACGAACATCAGAGTCAAACCCTAAACGAAGGAAAACCCCGGAGCTCGGATATACCTCAAGACTCAGATTGAGATAGCGAGAGTGAGATTATCATCACATTCGCGCGAGCTAAGAATACTGTAAAAGGTGGAAGTGCCATCATTTTCGAATATCAGACGCTTAAATAATATGCAGGTTGGACGAAAACTATCTATGAACATACCGAGCGTCTCAAGTTGGAGCAACTTGAGCGAAATCTCAGATGCCTCTGTTGAAGATATTGAGAATCGCACTGAAGATGAAATATCTTCGCTAACGAAAAGTATACTCAACTCTGCACACAGCGATTTTCGAACGGCGATATTAAATGGAAAGCTAGGTAGTGACTTGATTTCAAAGAGTCTAGGTGATTCTTCATTTGATGTACGTCATGCAGCACTTTCTTACGCTTGTGCTTCCTTAAGCTCGGACGAGGTTTCTGAATCTGACAAGGAAAAAATATTCGTATCATTCTCGAGATATTTTGAACAAAACGCGGATACTTGTTCTGTTCGTGAATCTGATTTATTACGAGCCGGTTTGGCTTGTTTGTTTTGTTATTTTTCCGGGTGTTATTCAGAGAAGGATCCCAAGAGACAAGCCGCATTCCACAAAATAGTTCTTGTTATGGATACCCTCCGAGATGAAGGTTGTATTCTGGTGGGAAAATCTCTTGCAATTTTAGTTAGAAGTGTATCATATGAGACAGCGTCAGAGCTGTGTGAACTTTCGATGCGTAGTTCACTCGACTGTTCAAAGAGTTTGCAGAGGCGTCGCTCTGCAGCTGCCATTACCTCAGCAATAATAAAAGGTTTAGGGCAAACATGTGCACTTCGAATGACAATGGTTGATAATTTAAGGAATATTTTCAACGATGAAAATGGCGAGATAGCTCAACTCGCGTGTGGATTTAATTTATATTCCTCGGTATGCATGATTGCAGGACGTTCTTTTGAGCCTTTCATGTTTGAATTTTCACCTTTGATATTCTGTGCATTTTCAAATGCAAGTGCAGAAGTAAGAGACTCTGCACGTATTGCTCAGGCATCAATTGCATCCTCATTGCATAACAATACAATAACATTCATTACCCCTGCTCTTGTCCAAGGTCTGACTCACAAAAGCTGGCAAAACAAAGTTCGTTCTTTGGTATTCATGGGTGATTTATCCACACGTGCTCCTGGTTTCTTTAAGAGGTCAATTCCAGATATTTTTGGTCCGCTCCTAGAATGCGTCTTCGATACTCACCCAAAGGTCAGTGCATCTGCTTTGAGTATTTTAAGACCAATATGTGAAAGTGTCACAAATGCCGAGCTCCTTGGAATGTTAGATCTCATTTTGCTTGCAATACAATATCCTCAAAACAAGACTGAGGAGTGTTTAGACAAACTTATGGAAACTACGTTTGTCAACTCCATGGACGCACCTTCCTTAGCTATAATCCTTCCCATTATACTTCGCGGTTTGCGCGAACGTGCAAAAGAACTCAAGCAGAAGGCGGCAACCACATGTGGAAACATTTGTGCATTGGTTGATGACACCAGAGATTTGCTACCTTTTATATCAATTTTGCTTCCGGAACTGAATAAGTGCGAGGAACATTCTCACCCAGATCTCAGAAAGTGTGCTGTTAAGGCGAAGGAGAGTTTACTAAAAGGCTTGGATGACCAGAATTTGAAAGGAGGTAAATCCTCTTCTTCGTACATATGTGATGCTCTTGAAGCATCTTCGATTAAAATCGATCCAGTTGTTTTAACTCACGTGGCTCGTGTGGGGGGTTGGATGTTAACTGTTGCTCCACTTCGAATGCCCCCAAATATTTTGTCTCAAGATATCTGCCGTGAATTATTCTCTATTCTTGAAGATTCGCTCGATTATGCTTTGATAGAAAAAGTAGCAGAAGATGCAGTCTTGGCATACAAAGGATTGGAGGCATCGTCTCTGAATGATGCTGCGCCAAAAGACTACATTGTCGAGCTCGAAGGAATAATACTAGCGTTTGCAGGTCGAGTACTACTGCAACGCACAGATTTTGTGCTTGAACGTGGGCATACGTATGGCATAGTTGGACAAAATGGAACTGGAAAGACGACGCTACTTAATCGGGTGGCTAAGAAAGATATTTCCAACTTTCCACAAGATGTGAGCGTTTATTATATTCAGCATGAAATTCTATCTGAAAAGCAGGAAACTGTTCTTGATTTCATGCTGAGTTCAGTTCCGGATTCTGTCTCTCGCGAAATAATTCAAAAAACTTTGTTCAATGTTGGTTTTGATGAAACTAAAATGAATGGTAGCATCCAGTCTCTCAGTGGCGGATGGAGAATGAAGCTAGCAATAGCACGCGCCATGCTTTGGGATGCTGACGTACTTCTACTCGATGAACCTACGAACCATTTGGATGCAGATGCCGTTGCATGGTTAATAGACTATTTGAAAAGTTTGACTGGAACGACTATTTGCCTTGTATCCCATGATTATGATTTTTTGAGCGAAGTTTTATCAGATGTCATTCATATTTCCGAAAAGAGCTTAGTATATTATCCCATGAAATTTCGCGAATTTCAGTCACTCAAGCCTGAGATTGTTGCTGCTCTTCCTTCGCCAAGCAATGCAATTATGAAAGAAGGTGGCATAAATTCAAAAAATGAAAGCACATCTACGAAGCAGGAGATCAATTTTGCTATCGATAATATAGATGCATCTCACATTAAACCGGTTATTTTTCCGGTGCCAGGAAATCTGGAGGGTGTTAAGAGTAGGTCTAAAGTAGTCATGTATATGAAAGAAGTTTCGTTCAGGTATCCTGGGGCTGAGAGTCCCATTTTGAAGTCAGCAACTGTGAAAATAACTCAAAATTCTAGAGTTGCTATTATTGGCATGAATGGTGCGGGTAAAACCACTCTAATGAAGCTTTTGATAGGAGAACTTAAGGCTGACGAAGGGATTGGGGAGGTTTGGGTTCACCATAATTTACGTTTGGCTTACATTGCTCAACATTCCATGCACCATCTTGAAGAGTCTGTCAACAACACGCCTTTAGAATATTTACAAAATCGCTTTTACCAAGGTCGAGATCGGGAGATTGCAAAGCGTTCTTCTCACAATTTGTCAAAAGAAGAATTTGCTATTTCCCGGGAGCGGGGTAATATATGCGAGGTCGTTGGCCGTCAAGAACGTGGGAAACACTTGTTCTACGAGTGTAGAAGGTCTGGAAGAGATGATCATGACACAGATTGGGAAATGCTTACCTCACTTGAGCGTAAAGACGAGTATGTCATGAAAATGGTGAGAAATTTCGACGAAAAGTTAAAAGCAATGCAAAGTGGTATGGATTTACGCCCACTGACCAAAGAAGAAGTTAGAATGCATCTAGAGAATTTCGGTATCGATGAAGATCTCGCCATGGGTAAGATCAAAAGAATGAGTGGAGGTCAGAAAAGTCGTCTTGTACTCGCAGCGGCTATGTGGATAAATCCACACGTAATAGCATTGGATGAGCCTACAAATTACCTAGATAATGACACGCTTGCCGCTCTTACAAATGCATTAGCTCTGTTTAAAGGTGGAGTTATCATGATTTCTCATAACGATGCCTTTGTGAATAAGCTTTGCAACGAAACTTGGCTTGTTGGTAATGGAGTCGTTAACATACAAGCAATAGCTGGAAAAGCAAAGGGTATGTCTGTGGCCGATAGAAGAGCGTTGAAAAAGGGACTGGATGCGGAAGAAGCTGACTTGAAAGAGGTCCAGAACAACTCGAAAAAAACTGCAGCCGAGCGGAAAGCTGAGAAGGAAAGAATAAAAAAATCCAAAGCTCCAATTAAATTCAAATAAGGGGAGGACGATTTTATGAATCATTGTATCTGTAAATATTCGTCTCGTGCTCATACAGATTTATTTCATTGGGTCCCAACTTTGAAACTTTTTGAGATATCTTGGAACTCCGATTTCTTATCGGTCCAAGCTTGGATCGGAGCTGAGGCTCCAAGGAAGTATATCTTCCCGAAGAACAAAGTTGCCTGGAAAAAGTATTCAGTTTTTCGTAAAAAACGCAATAAAAATCTAAACCGTTACTAATATACGTTGATCAGAAAACGTGATATCCCATGTGTAATACACTCTTTCATCATTTGTATAATTTTCTATACGCTCACTATAATGATTCAATTTATAACCCACTGGTAAGAGTATAGTAGCAGCACTTTTTGGGTTGCCAAACTCTCTTATGTCAGAAAGTTGTAGCAGTGAGAGCTTGAAGGAATTAGCCTCGCGGACATAAATAGCTATTTCTGCCGCATGATTATCACTGAACTGTATCACCTCTGAATTCTGCTGTGAGCCAGTTGGACTCTTACAGTTCGTTGTACATTTTTTTTGTTGTTGTTTGCGTTCAAAATTTTCAGGTAGTGTTATGGACCAACTACTGCCCTTGTATCTTACTCTCTTCAAATTGCCGCTATTTTTACTGTTTAATTTCTGACTTTCCTCATCGTCATCGTCAAAGTGCTGAAAAAGAGATTTTTCGGCAGCTATGTTTTCAAAATCCTCTTCAGCACGAACATTCTCAGTTGCTCTCAAAGTTGAAGCAAACAGTTCCGAAAATAATACTATGAAACTTCTTCTCGCGAATTTTTTATGTCGAATTAATTCAGAGCACATTTCAAGTCGTTTGCTGGAAAGTTGTTTCACGCTACTAGCACTACAAGACTGTGTCTGAGTCCGGTCGAAAGTAGAGTAAGAAGAGTTAGAGTTTACACCCGTGCCAGACTTATCTAAATATTGTATGTGCGAGGAAAAAATGCAGGTGCTACTGATACCTGTAGTTAGCATGGTCGCAACTTACGGGAAAAACTCCGGCGAGTAAGTTGTATTTGAAGCGATCAATTAATGACAAGAACTATAATCAGAGTTGTTGAGAACAGTTCAAGGCTTCAAGCTCGCGGATTCAACGGAGTCAGAACCTCAGAAATCTACTCCTTCTCAGAAGTATTTTTTTAAAGCAAGATCTTTAGTTTACCGATGCAACTCAAGATACTTTCATTCCCAATGTTTTTTTTTGGTTTTTTCCATTTTTCCGAATTTTTTTCCTCTCGCGTTCGTCCTTTTGAGATGTCGTGACTTCTGCTCTATTGCTCCTCTTGTGGACTATATTTTTAACTACTGATTTGCTGTTTGCTGTTGAATACTAACCTAGAGAAGCAGTCTGTGCAAGGCAACACAGGGGTACGTAAGACATTAGGAAGGATCCGAAGAAACTAGAGGAAACTCGTAACGGTCACGAGGAAAGAGAGCCTTCCAATTCAGGCGTTTTTCTGCTGCACCTAGTGACCGATGCACTGAACCAAACATTTTGAGTTTGCGTTGCATAAAAGTAAAACTAGTGACAAAGATTGCGTCTTCTTCTCATTAGAACATCAAAAGTAGGAATCTCTATTTCATATATTCTAATATTCAGTAGTCACTCATCTAGCTCTTGAGGTACACATCAAACTATATATTATTTTACCTGATTAAGACTTCTTTTCCTTGTAGCTGGACTTTTTTATTCGTGGTTTCTTTATTCTTCGAGCTAAAGTTAGTCGACTCACAGTAATAGATTACCTTAGTAAGTATGTCGGTACGCTTATATAACATGATTTATCTTATTGATGACCTCTTATTTAATGTAGCAACTCGAACTGTATCGAAGGTCTACACTTGGAATGGCGTTGACTGATGCACTTGACGAAATGGTCATAAAAGGCTTACTTACACCTTCAATTGCCATCCGTATGCTATCAGAATACGATAAGTGTATGGTTGATATTTTACGAACACTGAAACAAAAAGTTTCTTTTAAAGGAAATATTCATACATATAGATACTATGACAATGTATGGACGTTTATTCTTGAAGATGTAGTTTTTAACTTCAGTGCCGTTGGGGAGAAAAAACAGGAAGTTACAGTAGACTTTGTGAAAATAGTAGCTTGTGATGGCAAGATAATAAACAATGCATGAAAAGCTGTATCTGCAATCTTTATTTAGGTTCATTTCCCTCTCCCATAGCTGTCTTGACTTCTCCACTAGTAAAATATTCATCAAACATTTCAAGAGCATTCAGGAATGCTTGATCCATATTAAAATATTTATAACTTGCGAGCCTGCCAACAAAACACACTCCTTCTTCTTTCAAGGCCATTTCTCTGTATTTTTCGTATATACTTCTGTTTGATGGATTGGGAACTGGATAGTAAGGTTCTCCATCATCACAACTAAACTCTTTGAAGATTACTGTGAACTTACTCCCTTTTGCCCTTTTAGGTTGATTTGGTTTATGTTTGTACTCGACAATTCTCGTATATTCTACTTCATTACCAGGATAGTTAAGTTGTAAACATGGCTGAAAGTATCCCTCTTCACTTTCGTGAATTTCTTCTTGAAATCGAAGTGATCGATATTCAAGCTTGGGCAAGCCAAGTGAAGAATAATACGAATCAATTGGGCCAGTGAAAATAACATACCTAGAACTTGGAAGTCTATCACGCATTTCAAAAAAATCGATATCGAGACGCACACTTATATTGTCATCATTCAGAATCATGTTCTCGAAAATACAGGTATATCCATTTTTAGGTAAAGCTTGATAAGGATCAGTAAAATATCGATCGTCAGTGTTTGTCCTCACAGGGATTCGTGCGAGTACACTCGCGTCAAGTTCGTATGGCCACTTATCCCACTGTTTTTTTGTATAATATTTGAATATTGCGTCATAAAGCTCTTTCCCACTTCTATTCAGTGCACTCTCCTCGCCATTTTGGGGGGTATCGTTCAGAACTCTCCTTTCTTCAAGCCAAATTTCCATGTCTTTTTCGTTTTGTACTTTTGCGTTAAAAAGGGAATTTATTGTCTCTTGAGAAGGTGGAATAGGTACAATTTTGTAACCAAGACCAACATCCACTTTGCCCTTTACCCTATGTTCATACGGGATCCATTCGCTAAATTGATTCACGTATTTCCATACCCTCATGAATTTTGTATGAAAAAGGTGCACACCATATTGTGATATTCGAATTCCTAATTTGTTTATGAAGTCATAGCAGTTGCCACCGATGTGATCTCTCTTATCTATAATGATGGTTTTCCAGCCAAAACGCTTTGACGCTTGTTCCGCAAAAACACACCCTGATATACCAGCTCCAACAACCAGCAGATCATACTTATCAGAGAGACCTCTAAGACCACAAAACCACTCCTGTCTAAATTTATTTCCATCGCGAACATTTAAATTCATTCCTGCCCAAAACTCTGGCTGCTTGCTGGTCATGTCTGATCCGTGGTCACAAGGTACTGCGTTTTAAATCCTTGCAACTTAAGAAAGATTTCAACTTAACGCATACTTCTGGCAAGCTGAAAATCGGAAGTGGAAAACTTCTTCCTTCTTTCAGGCTCCCAATAAGACAACGACCCTAAACACAATTCAAAATATGAAATCTGTACTTCTGCCCTAGTTATACAAGCCTAGAACTCGTGAGATATCCGTATACTTCCTCGTACAAAATAGTGAAAGTACAATATAATACTATTCAAAGTGGCGAAAAAATACATGTATGCAATTGTACATATGGTGCACAATGCTAGTACATAATGAAAGTGTGGATAATTTTGACAGTTGTGTTTAAGCTGTAACACTCTTTGGATTTTTGCAGGCCATGAAAAAAATAGCAGTAAGTAACTCTCAAGCAAGTAACTCTATCCTCTCGTATTTTACTTTAGTGGAGTGGAAATATGATACCATGGACTTAGATTTTAGGATAGGGCAGCATACTTTCGTTCACTTTGTTTCCTTAAGTTACTCCGCAGCTCAAAATTGTTACTTGTCTCAACACAACTGTTCGTTCTTTTCTCCTGACTGGGCTGAAACGGATCACAAGATTTTACTATGCTATGTTGATATTGAGGAGGAAATTCATCTTGAAGAAATGAATAAAGTTTGCTGCCAAATCGGGGCCTCCTTAATTTGTGGTTGCACACTAGCAGAGTTAGCTAGATATCTTGAAACTATTGCTCATTATGATATAGATGATATCTTTTATTCAGATGAAAATTTAGACTGGTATAACTTAACTAAAGAAATTTTTACAAGTATTCGAGGTGTAACTAAACAGGATGTAATCTGCTTGTGTTCTTCTACGGATAGTTTGAGGAGCTTATTCACTTTATCTGAACAACAAACCAAAATCATCCCAGGATTTGGGGTTTCGAAAGGAAAGTCACTTAATGCAATATTTTGGATCCCATTCCTCGAAAGATCTACGCTGCAGTAAATATCGTTAAATATATTTTCTCAAGATGCTCTCAAGTGTATCTGCGCTTCGACAACCAATCGATTTAATCGATGAAGGATCATATTCTGAGCAAAGAATTTGGCTGAACTGACTGTGAGCTTCAATAACATTTGAAAATATTGGATTGAGTAAAATAATTTTTGTTTCCGTCGAAAGAATATACAGATTCATCGTATCAATTATTTCTGGCAGCTTGAAGTCAATTGCTTTATTCACCTCTAGCACTATTTCTTTCAATTTATCAACAGAAGAAAATGCCGAGTTTGAGAGTGACTCCTCGTGACGGGATTTTGAGACTTGAATCGCTGTTGCCTTGGTTATAAATCCCAGCATAGAACCAACCAAAATTTTAGTAATGAACAAAATAAAAGTTTCGCACGCCAATTTAAGCTGCTTTTCTAGCTCTTTTTTTGAGTCCATGGTTGATTGAATTACTCGAGGCCTTCCTTCAGATGATATCACCATCAGCGCATTCTCAGGTGTCATGGAAAAAAGTGAAATTTCACCTTCCAAGATTCTTTTCATTTGAATGCCTAAATGACTGAAGTCCAGTTCTTTTACGGCAATACAGAAATCCGTATTAAATGGAGAAATTTGTTCCCTTAAAATCAATAAGTGCTTAATCAAGAAAAGCTGCCCATTCAGATTTCCATTTGTTCTCGCAATGACTTTGCTTGCTAGACCCAGATTGTCTGCACATAGACTTACTGCTTCTTGTGCAAGACCAGAGAAAGTGCTTTCTTCTACACAACGATATAAATGACCCAAGCATTTAAGCGTCTTTTCTAGAGGAGGATACCACGTTGACAAATCATGCATCCCACATTTACGAGCAACCTTGAGCTTTTCTGGATAATTGATGTCATCTACTGTAGGGGAATGATTACCAACTTCGTCCCGAATCAAGGTCTGTGTACGAAATATGAGTCGTTCTTGAATGTCTGCAAGAATATTATTCATCAAGGGCATCATCAGAATTCCACTTTCACCAGCTTCAACTAACAATTCCTGTATTATTTCTCCTCTTAAAACATCGACTATTTCAGAAAGTTCAAGAACAGTACCTGAGAATAAAAAATAAGTATTCGAAAAGATCCATGCAATCTCACTTACTGATTAATATATAGTAGGGGCGCAAAGCATCAAGTAGCTGTGACCCTAAAGGTTGGATCAAACTATTGAGTGCCTTTCGAAAATTCTTCTCACTAAAAAAGTGCGAGAAAAGTAGCATTTCAGCATTGATCAATTCCACAAGGAATGTGCAAGATTCTCGGCATAGTGCAATTATATTTCCTGAAGATTCGCGGATAATTTTTTGAAGGCAGCATCGTACACTATCTTGAAGCAACTTTATTCGATTCTCGCAATAAATTATGTGACAGTCAGCTACTAAGACTTTATATTCTGTTCTTTTTTCTCTTTTTTCTAATTCTATCATTATATCTTTTAGTTCAGCTGCTGCTGCACGAAAACTTATGTAAAGTGAAGATTCGCCTGCTATTTGATTATAATTAGTTGCCTTTTGAAATAATAAGCCCAAATCTCGGTAGTCTTGAGCTTCATTTACACTATCACTTGTCCTTAAATGACCTGAAACATTATTTTCCACAGAGGAAGAGATTACTGCTAGGGAGGCAGCATCAAGGATAGAGCATATAAGTTCACGCACAGATGCCATCGCCCGTGAACGTACTTGCTGAAATTTCAATCCGTACGAATTCCCTTCCGTGTAATGAGGATGAGCCTGTACAAAGTCCAAAGATAAATCAAGGCGATGAAGAAAAGGGAGAAATTCCCCACTCTTGCGAAAATTTTCTCCACCTGAAAAAGCTGGGAGCGAGAGCGAATTTGCAACAACTTCCAATTCCTCAAAATAAAGTAACTTTGAATTGAGGGCATCGGCAAAGCTATTAAGTCTTTGCTTTTCGATTAATAGACGCTCACAGTTATCTCTCATATTCTCACCTCTTTTTCTCACTCGAAAATATAGTTCAGACAACGTTCCAAATAGTTTCCAAGCAGTACTTATTTGCGATATAATTTTACTACTCGACCTTAAAGTTTCCGAAAGGTTATCTGAATATTGGAAGTATCTGGCGTCTACTTCTCGATCTCGAATCGCAACTAAGGCGCCGAACCATTCGTGAAATTGTTCCAAGCGATAAATTGCAGGAAAGCCACTTTCATTCTTATAGTTATCCGTAGTTGTATTTGAATTGCTGCTTCCTCCCTCAGCTCTTTCACGTAAAAAAGATCTCTCGAGTTTAGTGCTTGGCCTCGCACTCGTACTCGATAGAACTGAAAGAACGTGTATTTGATCTTTTGACAGAACTGAAGAATGATCCCATCCAAGCGTAACAGTGTAACCTTTCTTCACGAGATCGGGCGCTTTGGGTAAAAGTGTCATGTTGCTCTAATGTGTAAATCTGAGGCCGCTTTCAAAAGGAAAATTTTTTTTTTACTACTCGTCGCTCGTAGAAAAAATAAAAAACCCATTACCACCATAACCACTTTTGAAGTCACTCAAAGCACTTGTTATTTTGCAAAAAAGAATAATGGTATAGCTGGCGCCACCGCGGATCGAACGCGGGACCTTTAGATCTTCAGTCTAACGCTCTCCCAACTGAGCTATGGCACCGCTTTTACTACTTGTGTAGTACGCTTTCAAGAATACGTTCAGGGTTGGATTTAAAAAGTAAGTATATTTTAAATAAAACCAATACCCTAAATTCTAAATTGTCCACTCTAAAAAAATTGTGTCCCTCTGAAAATCTTTGAACAAACGTTCGTCAGTAAAGTATATTAAAAGAGAGCTCGAAGCATGCCTGGTGAGAATCTAGCCATCTTTCTAGGTTATTCTGGCGCCATGATATCTTTGGTTCTTTCATGTGTGTTTTCTTTTTTCTTTTTTTCTTTATCACTGAAGGAACTTCATCAAGGTACCGGGGCAGCATATGGGACCGCTCAAGCCGGCATAGGACTATGCAGGGCAGCTAGTAGAAATCCTAACATGATAATCAAGGGCATTATTCCAATTGCTATGGCAGGAGTTCGTGGAATTTACGGTCTTGTACTTTCTATCATTATTCTAAGCGGAATACATACGGAAAAAAATTATTTCGAATATAATGGTATGATGCATCTTGGTGCGGGTCTATGCTGTGGTATTGCTCAATATTCCAGTGGAATAGCAGTAGGTGTTGTCGGAGAGAGTGGAACACAGGCGACCTTAAGACAATCTAAACTTTTCGCTCCAATCATACTCGTATTAATTTTTACTGAAGCCCTTGCCTTATATGGCCTGATAGTTGGTATGATATTATCTCAGCAGGGACAGAGGCTTTTCGTAGACGCTATGGTGTGATCAACTTAAATGTGAAGCTAAACGGGATACTCTATACATATACATTTACTCCTTCTTTGAATATAGAAGGAGAAAGAGAATAATGGTGAAAAGGGAGGTAGAATATAAAAAGGCGGAACAGTTATAGAAATATTTAGCTTGTATTCACTAAGAGTGATTTAGATGCTAGCAACTCCAGATTTTGAGGCGTTACGCAACGCCGTGGCTCGAACAAGACTTCCAATAGTGTTAACAAGAAGCTTTCCATCATCAAGAGGGTTACCTGGAACCACAGTCTTGTAGAGATATGAATCAAAAGTCATCTTTTGCACGTACTCATCCGCGCACATCTCAACAAAGGCTTCTCGTGCAGGGTTCGATCGGTAAAATACTTTCTGTAAAATATCGAGGACCTTGTAGGTTGCCCAATACTTCCTGTCCCATTTGTCTAAATAAACACGGAGATCAGATTCATCGATTTCCTTGGTACCATTCATGGATTGTTCAACGATAGCTTCTGCAGCCATTCGTCCACTCTTTGCAGCGAAGTAAATGCCCTCACCAGAGCACTTGGTGACATACCCAGCCGCATCTCCGACGAGTGCTACTCGCCCTCGAACACGGTTCGGACGAGGGTGTTCTGGAATTGGATGCGCTTCGACTCTGATAATTTTCCCACCAGCACACTTATCCTCAGCTCGGTTTCGCATGGCAGTCTGATACTGCTTGATGGCTGTCTTATTCACAACAGTCCCTGTACCCACAGCAACGTGGTCATACTTGGGAAAAACCCAGCCATAGAAATCTGGGCTGACGTCATCTCCAACATACATTTCCGCAAGATTTTTGTAATAATCCATCTTAGCATCTGGTATCTTGATACGCTCTTGAAAAGCGATGGCGTAGTCATACTCGCCAGCATCGATGCACTTCGCAACTCTTGAATTCGCACCATCAGCTCCAATAACGGCATCCACCTCAATCGTTTTCGGAATTCCGGTTTTCGAATCACCTTCATAGTCATTATAGTGTAAAGTAATTGGTCCACTATTCACCCCGGGGTCGTCAATTTTCATGAATAGGCCATTAATAAGATTTGCTCCTAAAGCTTTCGCCCGTTTCCGCAAAAAGTCATCCATAACTTCACGACGACACATACCAATGTACTCTTTATCATTCAAAGTCTGACCGACATCAACCGCGCGGTTCGAAGGAGAAATCATCTTCATCTTTGTAACTTTACGATCTATGATCTCTTCTGGCAAGTCAAACTCTCCTACCATACACAGGGGGATTGCGCCACCACATGGTTTGCAGTTATCCATCTTACGTTCGACAAGAAAAGTCTCACAGCCGCCCTTGGCTAAAGTTTCCGCGGCACATGCACCTGCTGGACCACCACCGATGACAGCAACGCGAAGTTTGCGACCATCGAGAGCTTTCCCGGAGGCGTTGACAACAACATTTCGACGAGGAGAACTTCTGGAAACTTTCGAGGCAACCAGCTTATCCGCACATGTGGGCGAGGTCCTAACAAAATAAAAGGAAAGTGAAGAGTATATTTCGTGAGAAAAGTCCAGAATACGCTTCGGATGATGTGTACTTTTGACAAACACTTTGAAGGCGTTTTAAACTCGCGGCGATAAGATATGTGAAAATTCGAAAATGGTGCACGTACCGCAGTTGAACTGGAATTAATGTCGTAAAATTAGACATGGCTCCTATCTTTAGTTTATACTAGATCTGATTATACTGAATTTCGTATCGCCTTTTTCCCGTAAACAGGTAAGGTACAGTGGGGATACACTTGCGTGATTTGATTTTCTTCTAAAAAAGTACAAGTTAAGGCTCGTTGCCACCCAATCAATCGAAAAAAAGATCGGAGATCTCTTACAAGATCTAAATAAATATTTAGGGTATCGTCGGGTTCAAGGTTTTGGAGGGGGTTGGTCAGACGTGAGATTTTCAGGGCAGACCAGACGAAGTGTTTGAGGAGCATTAACTTGCTTTGCTCAAGATAACATATCCCGTTAGTTTCATTTTATTTATTTCTAAAGAATGAATGACGCGAAGCAAACGGATTATGCTGCCGAGTTTCTCTGGCCAAGCGAGGTAAACTCTTTCCTTCTGTTCTTGTTTTACTTTTTTCTTACACACATTCAACAAAATTACCCTAGGAATATAAGAAAGAATCATTCGTACAAGCTCGCGATCAATATGATCGAATGTATAAAGAATCAATTACAGATCCTTCTGCCTTTTGGTCTGCCATCGCTTCAGAATTTTACTGGAAGAAGGAGTGGGATCCTGCAAATATAGTTCAAGGGAATTTCGACACAACGAAAGGGCCAATTTCTACCTCATTTTTTTCGGGGGCACAAACTAACATAGCTTGGAACTGTTTGGACGCACAAATCTCCAAAGGTCGAGGTGATACTGCTGCATTTGTCTGGGAAGGTAATGGGCTGGATGAGAATAAGACGATGTCCTACTCAGAAGTCTGTTCCGAGGTGAACAAACTTGCTAACTGGCTCAGAAATATTGGAGTTAAAAAAGGTGACCGCGTCATTATTTATATGCCGATGATCCCAGAATTGCCAATTTCTATGCTCGCATGCGCGAGAATCGGAGCGGTCCATGGAGTTGTCTTTGCTGGTTTCTCTGCCGAGTCTTTGGCACAACGCATAATTGATTCTGAAGCCAAAATTATTTTGACGTGCAACGCAGTTCTACGAGGCACCAAGTTACTTGATCTCAAATCTATTGTCGATAGTGCGATAGGATTAGGTGGGGACGGATGTAGGATCACGCATTGTTTGTGCGTCGCAAATGAACGAGCTGTACCATTTTCGGAGTCAAATTTTATTCCGGAGCGGGATTTCTGGTGGAAGGAAACTGTCAACAAAATGAGTTCGACATGTGAGACTGAGTGGGTTGACGCAGAAGATGCCCTTTTCATGCTGTACACATCCGGCTCCACTGGAAAACCGAAGGGTGTAGTCCATACAACGGGCGGCTATATGGTTTATGCTGCTACGACCACAAAATATGTATTCGATTTAAAACCTGGAGATTTATTTTGGTGTACAGCTGACTGCGGATGGATAACTGGACATACATATGTAACATACGGTCCGCTTCTCAATGGTGCAACATCCCTAGTTTTTGAAGGAGTTCCGAATTATCCCGACCCAGGGCGTTGTTGGGAAATAGTGGATAAATTTGGGGTTCAAGTTTTCTATACAGCACCAACCCTGATACGATCTCTTCAACGAGAAGGTGATGACTACGTTAAAAAGTACTCTCGATCGAGCCTTCGCTTACTCGGGACTGTAGGAGAGCCGATAAATCCAGAAGCATGGAAATGGTATCATAAAGTTGTTGGAAACGGTAAGTGTCCTATAGTTGATACCTGGTGGCAAACTGAAACAGGAGGGCATCTTATTACCCCATTACCTGCAGCGTTTCCTTCAAAGCCTGGCTCTGCGGCTTTACCCTTTTTTGGTGTCGAACCTGTAATTTTGAATGAGCAGGGAAAAGAACTTTTAGGAGAATGCGAAGGACTCCTTTGTATCAAATCTCCCTGGCCGTCCATGATGCGAACGGTATATGGCGACCATCCTCGTTACGAAACTGCATATTTTAAGCCTTTCCCTGGTTATTATTTTACGGGTGACGGAGCGCGACGAGATAAAGATGGTTATTATTGGATTACAGGACGTGTTGATGATGTCATTAATGTCTCCGGTCACAGAATAGGTTCTGCTGAGGTTGAAAGTGCGCTGGTTTCACATTCTCTATGTACGGAAGCTGCAGTGGTAGGAATCGAGCACGCCATAAAGGGACAGGGGATTTATGCATATGTTACAATACTTGATGGTGTTGAGTATACTATGGAGCTTAAAAAAGAACTTATAGCATGTGTACGAAGCACGATTGGTCCGTTTGCAGCCCCTGACACAATACATTGGGCACCTAGCTTGCCTAAAACTCGAAGCGGTAAAATACTTAGAAGGATTCTGCGCAAAATTGCGTGCAAAGATGATTCTTTGGGTGATATATCCACGCTAGCAGATAAAGGTGTTGTTGAGGAACTCCTAAAACTCAGAGGTGTGTAACAGTTAAGATAGAGTTCATTTTATACATTCTTTCTGGTATTTTTCATTAGTATATTTTACAGCATTCTATTCTCTAAAGTTATAGTTTGTCATATCACTTTCCCAACTTGGAATATCTGAGTCCTGCCACTGAAAGGTTTTGAAGTCATGATTTCGAAAAATCTCGTATGAATTTACCTGAACTAAGTATTCTTTACCGTTTTTTTCTGATCCTTTTGAGCTTAGAATGCACTGAAATGGTTCGGAGCTCAGGCCTTCTTGAAAATCCGAAATGAGATCATCTGCAACTTGCTTTTCTGAAACCCAAAGACTCTCATATTCTGTTAAAAGCTGACTCATGAAAAGGGTTGGGCTTTTCAAAAAAATACATACCATCAGGCCACTCTATTAAATATTCAGTATTCCCATTGGTGCTAACTCGAGAAGCTTGTAGACTTAGAGGTAACATTTCTTCGTAAACAAAAGATTCTAAACATTGCGCAACATCCTCAAGTGCTCTCCTTCTTGAATATGTAACTGTTGTTGCTGGTGTATTTGCTTTGAGCATTTCTACTAAGTCGAGTGCCTTTTGTCTTGCTAAGTTGTGAAAAAAAGCTGGAAACAAGCTGTACATACCGAGCGACCGGAGTAATCCTGTAGTTCAGGGTTAGCTCCAGCCTCCAATAGAATTTTCACAATTTCTTGATGAAGATAGCCTGAAGCAATGTGAAGTGGAGTGTAGCCGTCCTTGTCCTGTAAAATAAACTAAAAATTTGGAGAAAACAGTATTCACACTATGACCTCTGAATCAATTTCGGCACCGCTCTCTATTATTGCTTTGACGGAACTAGTGGAACCTATACCGGCTGCAAAATGTAGTGCGCTATTTATGTAAAGCAGTAAAATAGAAGTGTGGTCAGTTAAAATAGAAGCTTGAAAAAATACCTGCGTGAATTCATATCTCGTGTATATGTAAGTGTCTCCCCTCCTAGTGCAAGATATTTTTGAACTTCATTTTCGTTTCCCTACCTAAAATTTCAAAATCGATGCATGAAGATCGCAATCTTTCACCTCCTTACAAATGCGCCACCAAGCGCTATTGAATTTCTTTCTTATGTCCTCCGAAACATTCTTAGCCGGAATCCTTCGTTTGTAAAATGAAACAAAAGTCAGGGAAAATTTTTGAAGTGTCACCAGATGTTCTCGTCGTCATTATCTTTCAGTTTCACCAAAAATTGTAGAGTTGGTCTTCCAACCCTGCTTTGACAGATTCTGACTCCATTCACTTTCTCTACTTCTTTCACTGCTGCCCCACTCGTCGCATCAGTTTTTGCCCGACTCTGGATAACGATGCGAAAATCAAGAAAATTGGATTACACTAAAAGACTACGCGTTACCTGTGTGCCCTTTCTAAGACTTTTCCCGCTTCCAACCTTCTTGTAGCGTGAATACAATTGCGATTTATTTGCTAGTATCATACTTTCAATTTTTTAACAATGAGGCAAGTGGAGTGCCGCGGCGGTAAGCAAGTAAAAAGTCCGCGTTCCTAGAAAACCTTAAACATTTTTTCGCTGTTGTTGGATGGGTGGGTGACCCATTATTCTCTTTTTGGTGCCAAATTTTTTTTTGTGCTTCGTCAGTCTGTTTTTGTGGGGTTCTTTTGGATTCTATTTTTCTTTTGCCTCACTTCAACCTGTTGAGCTGTTGTTAAGGGTCGCGGCTACGGAAAATTTTCGTGGAAAGCCGACATTAAAATACGAGTACGATAAAAGTAGCAATGAAATCTGTCGCCTCCTGTCCTCTTATTAAAAGTATACTTGTCTTAGATGGTGAAGGCAAACGAATTGCTGTGAAATATTTTGATCCCGAACTGTGGGTGTTTTTTTTGATTCGTTTCACGTCTTAATTTCATTTTTCTAGGAATTCGATTCAAACACAGCTCTCGTTTGAGCGCTCTATATTTCAAAAAACGATAAGAACTAATGCACGGAGCGAGCAAGAAATAATTTTGTTCGAAAGCGATATCGTGGTTTATAAATTTACATCGGATTTACTTTTTTTTGTTTCGTCTGGTGAAGAGGAGAACGAAATAATTGTTGGCACGGTCTTGCAAGCTTTATTCGAATCAATTTCGCTGCTACTTCGCGGCATTGTAGAGAAGCGGACGGCTCTGGAAAATTTAGATCTCATCCTTCTTTCTATTGATGAAATTGTCGATGGTGGTGTAATACTAGAAACAGATCCGAATATTATAGCGAGTCGAGTATCTATGCGAGGTGTTGAAGGAGAGGTGCCCATCACAGAGCAATCTTTTACCCAAGCATTTGCTAGTGCTAGGGAACAGATTTCGAGGAATTTATTGCGTTAATCCATCCAAATATTTTGCATGGTTGGAAAGCAAACAAGAAGAACTAGCTTTCTATGTTGCAAGCAACCCGTAAATTATGTATCATCTCTTCAAAAGTATGACAGAAGAATATTATTCTATAAACTTGGTGCGATAGAAAACAAGGTTAACACACATATCTACTCTACAGTACAATACGATATTGATGTGTGCATTGTATCTGTTTTTTATTTTCAGTATTCTATGGACTTATTTCTATGTTCTCAGCATTTCCAAGTATGTATAGATATGCACGTCAAAGAGAAAGTTTTACAACACGAAAGCATCGATCCAGTAGCACAAATTTCCGAAGCTGATATGTTTTCTATGTCGTCTTAAAAATATGCTTAAATGTATAAGAAGTTTCCTCTATCATCGTTGTATGAAAATTTTCTCCAATGGGTTGCACTGCCTAAAAATCGGTGTGCCTGTTCCTAAACGATTCCGTTGGCAAATTTTTTCCTTTTACGTACCAGGTACGTTTCCATCTGACCATACCTTTTTTCCTTTTTTTTGCTTTCTATTTTCCTGTGACCTTCTTGTCCCCCAGTCTTCAGTATTAGGAGGATAGGTATCGTGAAAGACATCAAGAAAGCGTCGAACGGACTACGTCCAGGTGCTTTATTCGCGTCAAAGTCCTCTCTAGCTCACATAGATTCTACGCTTTTGTTTCAAATATTTGTCGTGACCCAGACTCTCACACTTTCAGAGACTGCAACAGGACCCACGTCATCGGGCAATCAGGATTTCTTTTTTTAAATAGCTGTGAATACGCACTTCTTCCGTCTTCTTTTGAATCATTCCATTCTGTACGAAGACAAGTCGCAAAAATAAAGACGCTGATTAGAAATTTGCAGAAAGTCGTGGATCTTAATCAAGATTATTTTATCCTCCCACCTAAAATCTTCATTTTGATTGAACATTTCACATGTCGAAAGAGAATGATAGGTGCGTATGCATTTTCTCGTATTGGATATTTTTTGTCTAATTTGTCGACAAAGAACTGCCATGATTACTAAATGTTTGATTAATTGATTTTCTTCAACTGATGAGATTGTATGCAGGGTTGAACATACAATACAAAAGCAGCATGTAGGAAATTATTACCCTCTTTCCCAACATCAATTAAAAGTTTCCACTCAAACTGTAGATCATCCGTTTATTTGTCAGTAGTACTTTGAGCGATGCAGCAAAGGAGCTTGGCATGGGTGTTACTGCTCTGAAAAAGAAATGTCGCAAATTTGGTGTCAAAAGATGGCCATATCGCCAGGTTTGAATCAATCGAAACTGTTAATCATCGAAATTTATTTTCAACTTTTTAGATAAAAAGTTTGGACAGTCTGACTGATCACATGAAGGAAATAATTCGTAAATCAGACGGAAGCTACGAACATTTTCAGGTAATTCCTTTTTAAATATATTCCGGCATATTTTGACGCTCTATACCCTTTCGGACATTGAATATTGATCGTAATCGAGCATATTCAGTTCCACCGTAACAAACTTTTGAAAAATCCGTGCCATAAAATACCAGGCAGCATTCTCAAACTGCGCCAGTCCGATTTTAAGGTCCGTTTCTATTATATGAAGTACAAACTGAAATTCATTACAAACAGCAAAAATATAATGCGAAATCAAAACTATGAATGATAATACGTCGTGCATGTTACTTTATTGAGTGCAAAGATTGTCAGGTTAATTTCAAGTATTGTAATTTTGCAAAAAAACATATTCTGAATTTATTCTGAATTTACTAATCGACTATTCAATCGTTACTGTTTTCCTTCTCAAACGCAGTCAATAGAGTCTGCAGCTTCATTGTATGCTCTGGCTTCCCAACAGATACTCTGAAACAAGAAGCGAGTTCTTCAGGTTTTGAGTAATATCGAACAATCACTCCGTTCTCATACAAGAAATCTTTCAATTCTTTAGCATTAAATTGGTTCACTCTATAAGATTTTCGTAAAAAGTAAAAGTGACAAAAAATTAGGTATTTTACCGACATAATATGAAATTAGACTCAGAGGGAAATGGTTCTAAGAAATCAAATTCGTTCAGCATATCAAATAAACGCTCCTTTTCTTGAATTATTAATTTTTCAACCCTCTTGAATCAAAATAAGAAGAATAAAAGTATTCAATTTACTTCTTACCTTGTAGTATTCAGAATCGTTTATGGCTGCTAAAGCGGCACTCTCTGCAGCAACAGATACATTATATGGCTGCTTTATCCGCCACATGTATTCAATAATACTCAGTGGAAAAGCTCCATAACCGATTCGCAATCCTTAAAAAAATAAAATTTTATCTTTACAAGTGTAACAATAAGGAATATCCTTTACCAGCAAGTGCAGCTCTCTTGCTGAAGGTTCGAAGAACAATCAAGTTATTGTGTTTAGTAACGTCAGAAATTCTGCTTTGACTTTTTGTACTGAATTCGATGTAAGCTTCGTCAAGTACAACTAATACTGGTAAATCGATGATATGTTCAAACTCTTCTTGGCTGATAATGCTTCCGTCCGGATTGTTTGGAGAGGTAATGAAAATAACCTTTGGGTGATGCAAAGCAACCTTTTCCTTAATTTGATCCAGATCTATTTTGAAGTGTGGAGGTCCACTTCGAGGAACATCTATCACAACTCCATCTATTGAGAGTTATAATTTAAATTAATTTATTTCGAAATATCAATCCGCTTACCGTTGACGCTGCAGTCAAATGAATACATACCGAATGTAGGTGGAGTATTTATAATGCAGTCCTTTGGATCCAAAACAGCTCTTAAAATAAGGTCGATAAGCTAGATAATTCGTAAGTAGTGCAGTGTATTATCGGATTATCGGAAGATTACCTCATCTGCCCCACAACCGACTAACAAATGTTCAGGAGGGATGTTGCATTCAAGTGCCTATGTATGATGAAAAGGTGAGCATTCAAAGAAGAATAAAATCTATAAAAAACTTCACCAACGCATTCCGTAAGCGACGAGATTCTGGGTCTGGGTATATATGCTGGAATTTCATTTCACTTAAGGCTTCCAGGACACCTGAAATACAAAATTGAAAATGATAGTATTCAAATTAAGCTTGACACCTGTGGACGGTCCATATGGATTTTCGTTCGCGTCTAATTTCGCAATATCGCCCATATTCATCCCGAGCTGTTCTAGAATATTTACAAGAGTCAGAAAATAGAGATAAAGTGGCTATATCGAACCTGCTATAATATTGATAGGTAGAATGGGTGTGTAAGGGTCAAGGTCAAGGATATGTGGTCGAAGAAAATCCTTGCCATCCACTCCAGCACTCATTATACGCGTATCTACACGTTTTGCCCAATTTCTGATAACTTTCCCTCGTTTACATGGTACGTACGAACACTCCGCAGAGTAAATTTTCACAGACAACATTTTTTTACTGATTTGGAGAAAAAATCCAGCTATGTTGATTCACGACGTTTGCACGTTTTTAATACTTAGGATGCGATGAATACGGTGCACCCAGTACGATAGTACGATAGTTTTTACCGTGTTCAAAAGGCAAGTATTACTTGCCCTCTAAAGTATTGAAAACCAAAGGTTCGCTATAGCGTATCCCACTTATATTTCTTGTTTTATTATTTTCTGTACGAGTACCGGTTGTTTTTTCATGATGTATGGTAAAATACGAGTGGTACTATAAAATCAAAAAGGGAAAAGGAAAAGCAAGTGTTGACGAGGACAGGAGGACTTCACGACTGCAAAAGCTTGTGCAACAAAAGCCAGCTCTGCTCTCAAGAAACCCGTGAATATAGAATAGTCACGCTTATGAACTAGACGAAAATTATAAACGACCTCTTTTCCACCTTTCCCAGCTTTAAAGAACGTTAAGCTATTGTAGAGTCGAATATGGAGTACCAATTCAGCAACTTCATCGGTGGTTCATACAGCGGAGGTGATATCCAGCTCCGCAAAAATTCTCTGTTCACCATTTTAAGCAATTATATCACCATAATCGATTTGGAAAAGTCAAAATGTTGCGTTCTCCCGTGTACTAATGCGAGTTTGCTTGAAAAGTTATCCGTGAACGCGTCAGGAACACTTCTTTTAGCAGTAGATTCTACAGGAAATGGGTATTTGTTTAATTTGAATTCAAGAAAGTGCATTACGCACGTACAATTTGGAGGTCCTGTAAAAGATGCAGCATTTAGTATGTGTGGCGACTTTATTAGTGTAGCACTTGAACATGTCGTTCAGATTTGGAGAGTTCCCTTATCTGGGAAGTATGCAAATGGGAGTCTTCAACTTCTCAGAAAAATCAGTGGATTTGGTGCCGCAGTTAGAAGCATCGCGTGGAGTCCTTGCTCACGGAGAATTTTGGTATCAATAGAGGGACCTAGCTGTAGAATATATACTGTAGAGGGTAAAAGTGGATCAGAACTATTCATTGGAAATGAACTTTTAGTGGTTGCATTCTGGGGAGCGGCGGAATGCCTTCTATATACGTTGTCACGTCATGGTCTTCTTTTGGAATGGGAAGAAGTTCGTAGTGTAAACTCTGATTGGAATACGTCCAAAAATTTTGCTTTCAATAAACATGGTAAATTACAAAGTGCCAGTTTCACCTTAAACGGTAAATTACTAGCAATAGGGTTTGAAGCTGGTTTTCTCGTTATGTTTGATGTGCAGCTTTTTGAGCAAAAGAAAATTATTAATGTTTCGAATTTTTCTCTCAATATGTGTAAGCTAGGCGATCATAGTGATTGGATTACCTTGGCGGACGATAAATCTGGTAGGCTCCTAGTTTGGGATTGGGTTGACGAGGTTTGCATATGTAGACGCGGAGGTCATGAAGTTTCAGTGAGTTCAAGTACTTTTTCATCTGATTCATCAATAATTGTAACAGGGTCACATGACAACAAAGTTAGAGTGTGGAACACTTGCTCTGGGGAGTGTGTCAAAATGTTCGATTATCATAGCATGCCGGTAACAGCTGTATGTTTTATGTACTCGGATAAGGTTATACTTTCTGCAAGCAAGGATGGAACGGTTCGCGCTTATGATTTGTTTCGTAGTCGAAACTTCCGGGTTCTTGCAACAAATGAAAAATGTCAACTTGGAAACCTTGCTGTCGACTCGATCTCAGATATGGTTTGTGCTGGATCACTTGATACTTTTAATATATATATGTGGTCAATCAGAAGTGGGCGATTACTTGAAATATTCGCAGGCCACGAGGCTCCAATCAGCACCATTTGTCTCAGTGGTGGCTCACTTTTGATATCTGGATCTTGGGACAAAACTGTCCGCCTCTGGGATATTTTTAAGGGAAAACAGACTGAAATGCTTGAGCATACGAGCGACATTCTTTCTATAGCTACGCGATTCGATAGTGAACAGATTGCTGTAGCCACGGGTGATGGTCATATTGTTTTATGGAATAAAAGAAATGCAGAAATAGTTGGTACTCTTGAGAACACGACAGAAGAATTGAAATATCGAAGAGGAGAAGTGCAAGATAAAGAGAATGCATTCCAGTCCATTATCTACAATTCAGACGGGACCCTGATATATGCAGCAGGGATTGGATTGTGCATTATCATTTTTGATGTAGTTAGCCGGAGCGTGATACGAAGACTAGGGCTTCAGTACAATCATATTATTTTGAGAGGACAAGCGGAAACTCAAATTGTTAAAAGTTTGAGCCTTTCTCCCGATGGGAGTACCCTATCTGTGTCTACTCCAATGGGTGTTGCAACTTACCAGAAAGTTATGAAAACCATTTTTCCAAGTTTTGAAAACTCATTCTATGAAGAAAATGTAAACACTAAGTCAGTTCTTATTGCAATTGAAGCAAGAAATTATACTGCAGCTCTGTTGATGATACTCAGAGTGAAGACAGATGTTAACTTTACGATGGCAATCATAAATTGTATCCCAATTTCACAAGTACGTGAAGTAGTACATGCTGTTCCCGATAAATTGAAAGAGAGATTGCTCAAAATCATTCTGAGCCGATTTGTTGAGGATGGGTCACATATTCAATATCTGCTGTACTGGTTACATTTTCTACTTGCTCGGAATCATGAAGATTTGTCAGAAGTAACTCAGAGTGAGAGCATACATACAATTCTGGCCACAAAAAGAGATCAAGTCAGTATCTGTGTGGAATCAAATAATTCTACTTTAGCGTACTTAAGTGAGGTTGCAAAAGATTGAATACTGTACGAGAAAAATTGTGCTGTAGAGTAAAGTCTGCAAAGAAATGCTTGGCTTCAACTCTTGTACCACGGACCTTCACCAAGACCAGTTTTTTATTTTACTTTTTAAAGGTAATACTCTCCTTCTTTTTCAACGCTGGATAAATGAACGTGTAGGTCTATATACTTTTATTGAAGTACATTTAGTAAAGCATTACTATACAAGAATGTTAAATGCACTTTGCGACCCTGAGAACGTAACGAAAAAAATTGTTCTCGTACATGAAAATCCCAGGGTGACAGATCCCTAGAAACTTTGCAAGAGAGGATTGGCATAAATCATGGGTTTTAAGTTTGGGTGCCATACAGAATCAAACGTATGAAATTTAGGGGTCAAAGAAGAGTCTACGACAATGTATGCGCCCTTATTCTGCATTTGATCGCAATAATTCGGCGCACTAAATACTGTGATTAATTTGCCATTATGAGTTACTTCATATCCGTCGTCTTTGACTTCGTGACTTCGAACTACGAGGCTTAAAGCGTTCTTCTCTAGAAATTCTTCGGTGACATCTGGCCCAAACGAAATCCCTATCCCCCTCTTACTTGGGCTTCGACCCTTGATCTCACAAGGATCACTCCATAACAATTCGCAAAATACTCCATCTTTTGACGGTTCGCAAAATCTATTCACATTGTTGATATCATCTATTGTGATTCCATCTCTCGAAAAAAGACCGCCATGAATGATGAAAATCTTTTTATTCAAAACGCAACCTAATGGCAAATAACAAAAGATTTCATCGAAAAGGTACATCATCTCCTTCCCATACTTATCACATATCTCTCCACTAAACCCATACATAGAATTCATGTCCTTTGTTTCGTGGTTACCACGATTGAGATGCACCCATGATGGATAAGCACATTTGTAAGCAAATAGTGTAAAAATCACCTCCGCTGAAAAAGAGCCACGATCAACAAAATCTCCATTAAATAAGTACGGATTTTCCTCCGACGGCTCTCCATTCAATTCAAATATGTTGCAGAGGTCATAGAATTGTCCATGTATATCGCCACATAAAGTAATTCTACATCCATCACTTATTGTAAAATCATAAATATTTGAGATATCTATTAAATATTGCTTTGTTAGTAGCAATATAGCAAAAGCAAAACGTTTATGAATTTTACGTTGCTGTTTAAATTCAGATACCATAGCATCTATGAATTCTTTCGTAACCAAAAAATCGTTTTTCATTCTTGGTCCAGTGTAGCTTTC
>JACLAB010007099.1_pt1 | contig 59594 bp, 93 predicted proteins | sample 8027921 | NCBI WGS metagenome assembly JACLAB01 (sample SAMN15725117, study PRJNA655200) | protist metagenome | isolation source: fluorescence activated cell sorting (FACS) single amplified genomes of... | place: USA: West Boothbay Harbor, Gulf of Maine | collected 2000-07-19 | reverse complement strand
GATGAAGTATGTATGACTAGTGATGCTCTAATGCTAGAGAAGTTAGCAATGGGCAACGAGCCTAACGGCTGGCGAATGTTTGCTGGTATGAGTGTATGGCAACGTGGACAATTAGAAGATGAAATTGCTAAAGGCGGTTGGTTAGTAGCAGAGCCTAGCAACCATAGTATATTTGATTATGCAACAGAGGAACAATATGTTAAAGCTATTGACCTCGCGGCAAGTAAGACATTCGCTAATTACCTATAGGAAGGACTAGTTATGAATAAGTTAACACAAATATTTTCTACCATCGCCATAGCCTGTCTGTTGTCCGGTGCGATGCTTACTCAATTAACTGCTCAAGAACAAACTACACCACCAGTTCAACCAGACCCAAAAGACTACAAAATGCCAGGTATGATGAAGTTACCTACATTTATAGACTGTGGACCATACAATGAAATACTAGGAATAGTACAAGGACAATACGGTGAAGAGCCATTTGCAATATTTGAGACTTACATTCAAATACCTAATGGGCAAATTGTTACAGGTCCGTCAGCACTATATGTTAATAAAGAAACAGGCACTTGGTCTGTTGTAGTTGAAATACAATCTTCAGGACTATGCATTGTTAACATGGGCAAGAACTTTGGCCCTGCCAGCAAACCCGGCATATCATTATAAGCTAATATAATAAATACTCTTGTAGTAGAAATGTTGTTTAAATGCAACAATGCTACACATGGAAGGGTCTCTTATGAGATTGCACAAGGGTTACGTGGAACATGAAACTCAGCCAAAGAAAACAAGTATAGGAAATAATCATTCTAGAATAAAGTTTTCTTCGATGAATAAAAGTAAGAAGCGTAGTTACAAAAAATACAAAGGACAAGGAAAATAAGAACATGTACACTTATAGAGCAGAGATAGTAAGAGTAGTAGACGGTGATACAGTTGATATTAATATTGACTTAGGGTTTGGCGTTTGGTTGAACGATGAACGTGTTAGACTTGCAGGCGTTGATACTCCCGAGTCTCGTACAAGTGATAAGGTTGAGAAGTTATTTGGTAAAGCCGCAGGTAGGTATGTTGAAGAACGTTTACCTGTTGGAAGTATGCAAACTCTCGTTACTAAAAAGTATGATAGTAAAGGTAAGTTTGGACGTATACTAGGTGACTTTGCATTAGAGGAATCAAGTATCTGTGAACAGTTAATTGAGTCTGGTAATGCAGTTCCTTACAACGCACAAAACAAAGCCGAGGTGCAAGAACAGCACATGGCTAATAGACAACGTCTTATCAATGAGGGTGTTGTTACACAAGATCAAGTCAACGAAGTTAGTTGAAAAGAAATGTATAACTCCAGCAGTTATTGTTAAGCTGGAGTTATATTATTTTATTTAGATGTAGCCATATTACTCAAAGGATTTTCTAAAGCAAGTTTAATTTGCTTTGCAATCTTTTCCTCTAAGGCTTTCATATCTGCTTTAATAGTTTTAACAGCATCATTAATATCTCTATTAAGTTCACGACTGTCTTCTTTAACTTTAGACTCTGTATCTTCTACAATGGTTTCAATGCGTCTAACATCTCCACGTAAGTCATTCTTTAGTTCTTTGGCTACTCCTGCTACTAGTTCTACTTCTTGTAGTATCATATCCATTTCACTTTGTATAACTTCTAATCTTTTGTCAAAGCCACTAAGATCAGGTGCCACGTAAGCATCTATCTTCTGTTCCATCAAAAGGTATCTATTGTAGAGTTCAAAGCCTCCCCAAAGACCACCCATGATTGTACCAATTAACGGCAGAACAAGTAATAACTTACTTCCACCTACTTTAATACCTTTGTATTCTACTTCTGCCATTTTAGTCTCCTTATTCCTATTTATATTGTTCCATGATCATTTCATCCATGATCTTGTCTTGCGCCATATCATATAGTATGCCTGCTGGGTCTAGTAGCTGTGGCATGTCTGTATAAATCTGTTCACTTGTATACCAATCTAATGGTAATGCGTTTTGTTTGTCTAAGTATGCTTTAAAGTTTTCTTGATCTGATAAGCTCTGCATTAGTGCTATTTTAGTAGCTTCGTTTATAGCACTATAAGTATCTGCCATTGCGGCAAGTATTCTAGTTGCAATCTTTTGTTTAGCCTTATCTACTGCCTCTTTGATACGTTTTGCTTTTTGTTCTTTAGACTCAGTTCGTTTGGAAGCATTTCCTTTTTTAGCATCTCCGGATTTTCCTTTATCGTCGGCTTTGGATTCGGTTTTTGCTTCTTTGGTATCTCCTCCAGCATCAGACTCTCCACTATCTGACCCTTCACTTTCCTCTCCACTTTTATCCACTGACTGTTCCACATCACTACTGGACTCTTGGTCGGTCTCAGTTGTGTTTTCATCCGTCTCGGTTTCGGTTGATTCGCTTCCCTCACTTGTTTCCTCAGTTGATGTTTCCGTTTCTGCCGTAGTAGACTCTTCGCTACTTGCTTCAGTTGTATTTACTTCTACTTCAGTAGTAGGTTCAGTTGTTTCTGTTGCAGTTGTTTCTACTTCAGCTGGTGCTGTCTCTACTTCTGCTACTGTAGTCTCTGGCATATCTAATTCTGGTAGTTCTATTTCAGCTATAGCATCTGCAACAGCAACATCAACTTGAGCACCAACATCTGCTTCAATTGATTCTACACTAGGCATATCAACAGTTGTACTTCCAGAGTCAAAGCTATCAAGACTTGCTACTAGACTTACTTCTGCTATTGTTTCTACTACTACAACACCTGTGTCTAAGTTTGTTGAACTCATTTCAACTGATGCTACATTAGCTACATCATCTACTTCTACTGTAAACTCTAGTTCTATGCCGCCACCATTCTCGTCTACTATTTCTATTTCAAATGAATCTACTTCTGTATAGTCAATAGGCTCAACTACAATAGTATCAGCAATAGGATCACCTATGTAAACACTTGTAAGTACTGACTCACTTGTATTGTAAACTGTTTCTTGGTTACTTAATATAATGTTTGTTATCTCTTGTGTAATAGTTGTTATAGCATCATACGTTAGTGTCATGAAAGGATCACTAAACGTAGGACCATGGTAACCTGTATGATAACCTGAGTCAAGTCCCCACAGTTCCATCTGCCCCCATACTTCTGAGTAGTTGTTAGTACCAATGTCCTGTGTAAATGTATGTGTTTGTGTGCCCTGGTAGTCAAGTGTAACAGAGTTGTTATACTCACCAATTAATGTACTTGAACTTACGCCTGCTCCCTTGAAGAGTCGTGCAGTAATTCTAAATACATCTTTACAGTCTCCTGTAGTTCCACCGCACCTTGGTACAGTTAAGTTTGATTTATGTGACTCAACATCAACTCCATAGTTTAATGTAAACCCGGATTGTATCTCTGCAACAGTCAAATCCAATCCCATCTCAAATTGTTCTGATGTTATTTGCCCACCACCTAATGCCATGTATCTATGATTATCATGATTTAATACAAGTTGGTTTTGATTGTTATGCTGGTAACCTGTACAGGCTTCACCTGCACCTACAGCCCCAGATGATCCATCTGTTCTACATTGTGACTCACCTTCTAATTTTACGTAACCTTCTGTTGACCAGTCGTCTGCACCAATACCGGGTAAAGAGTTTGAAGTTGTTGTAGAAACTAATTGAGTTGTAGTCTGTGTAGTTGTTTCAGAAGTTGATATTTGTTCTATTACTGTTTCTACAAACTGAGTTGTTGTAGTTGTATCTTCAAAGCCACCATTGAGAGTAACTTCAGTTCCTGTAATAGCAGATGTTACATCAACAGATGTTACAGTACCACCATTAGGTCCTGTGTCACCTACTGTATACTGTTGGTCGTATGCTAAACTAGAGTAAGAATAACAACATAGCAAGACTACCAAGGCCCACGCCCCAAGTCGTTGCTTTATTCTTCCATTCTCTTTCATATGCTTCAAGATCATTTTCCTTTAACCATTTGTCGTAATCGGGACGTTTATCTGGATTCTCAGCCCATGCTTTAGCGGCTTCAATACCAATCTTCCCTTTGTACGGGCAAGGTGTTCCTGCCATCTCCATTGCGTTAAAGACTCTTGCATCTTGACATAATAAACTTACTGCCGCGACCTTCATACCCATACCATAAAGTGATCTAGATAGTTTCAGTCTTTCGCAGTTTAAATCTCTGATTGTAGTACCACCTGCAATACCAAACACCTGTGTTTGTACTGCGGCACTAGTTCCTGTAGAACATACGTCTTGATTGTTAATCATCACGTTAGGAGCACTTGCTGTAGGCGGTGTCTTATCAACTGTAGTTGTACCAGTAACTGTAGAAGTTACAGTATTGGTCTCAGCATACGAAGTCGTAGCTAGTGAAACAAACAAGCCAAATATCATGGCAGTTGTCAGTGTTACAATCTTATTCATAATTTTAAAAACCCTATATTAGTAGCCCAACAGTATTTATCTCAGAGGTGTAAATATTTTTACACTTCAGTATACAAATCATTACTTTTTTGTAGTAATAAATACACTTACTGCCAAAGGAGTAGTAAAATGCAATATTACAAAGACATCAAAGAATATACTCAGAAACAAGAACAAGACATGCTTTGGAGTATGTTTGATGATATATGGCCGCAACATCAGTTTGCAGACATTGAAGAACGGACTTTAGCATCAGAATTAGCAGATGTAGAACGCAAAGCAATAGTGTTAGCATTAGAATCTAATTGCTGGAATCAATCAAAAGCGGCTAGACAACTAGGAATGGGTCGTACTTTATTAATACATAAGATGAAGAAGTACGAATTAAGTTCAATCAGTTATTGAGTAACTACTAGGTTTACAAAACTAAATACCTATGTTACATTAGTAACACTACACACATACACACAAGGAGAGAATTATGTCAGTGGATACAAAATACGGCGAAGCCATCTTTAAACAAACTCAGGAAGTTGCTGAGATGTTTAAATCTGCAATGCCAAAAATTACAACAAACAAGAACGGTTACGAAATTCGAGCTGAAGTATTGAAACTTGCTAGTGTTTCAGTCTGGAAAGACTATTATGCTAAGTGGGATGGATATACTTTTTCTAAGGAAGGTGACAAGGTTAAAATTCAAATCGATGCACCTGTAGTACCTGGTACTGAAGAAGTCTTAGAAGCGGCAGAGAAGTTCTATGCTTTCATAAATCAAAAGTGAAAGCGGTATAAGCCGAATTATAAGTAGGATATACAAATGGTAGTGCATAGCACGGTACAAAACATATAGAGAGTAGCGAGGTCCTGTTAACACAAACGCATAGAGATTCATTGTTTACATGTCAACATGCAGTTAACAGGACCAAACCCTATTATGAATGAACTAACCCAAAAAGAACTAGACGAAGTATTTGCAAGGCTTGGCGCACAAGCTGAAGATAATATACGAGAGTCTAAAGTTAAGCCAATGGATCCTGTGCTTAACTTATCACACCCAGACTTCTTTGAACAGTATGTAAAGAACGTAAACTGGAAGCCCTTACAGAATCATGGGCTGGAACAACTACACAATAAATTTAACTTAGAAACTAATGACCAAGACTGGCCAGGACAAATTAATGCGTACTTAGATCTATTAGTAGATATTAATTTAGACGGAGCCAAGATACTTGATGTTGGTAGTGGTTGGGGTCGTGGAGTTGACGTACTAAAACGATATTATAATGTTGGTGTTGATGGTGTAGACATTAACAAAGACTTTGTAGAGTATGCTAAAACTAATTACCCTAACAATAATTACTTTACTAGTGCAGAGTTGAAAGACTATAACATACTATTGTTTATGGATAGTATGCATGTAATGTTTGAGCCAAAGTTGTTTCACAGTATTGCTCCAGATACACTATTAGTTGTATCAGACTTCTTTACACCAGACACCTACGAACAATTTAAGAACATGATTAACATTGAAAAGTTTAATTGTTTGCTTGAAAAAGACAACACAGAAGCAGTAATGAAAGCTATGACTAGAGACCTAGATACACTTAAAACACGTTTTAATAGCATAGAGCCGCATATCGTTAGTACATTTAAACATGTACAACTCAACAGATTACACCAGTTTGAGATAGGACATAGCAAACAATACAAGTTCGTTATCCAGACTTAGATTAAAACGCATACATAAATATGTGTGCAATGATTGACAAAACCCCATTTGAAAACACAGTTGATGATTTGAAAAAATCAGGTAACTATCGAGTCTTTAACGACATCTTACGTGAAAGAGGAGAGTTTCCTAATGCCATCTGGTATGGGAAGTATGCTATAAAAAATATAGTAAACTGGTGTTCAAATGATTACCTAGGAATGGGTCAGCATAAGGTGGTTCTAGACGCAATGCATACTGCACTTGATCAAACAGGAGCAGGATCAGGCGGGACTAGAAATATTGCGGGTACAAGTCATTATCACGTTGCCCTAGAGAACGAACTCGCCCAACTGCATAGCAAAGGAGCGGCTTTACTCTATACATCAGCATATGTAGCAAATGAATGGACTCTAATTGCGTTAAAACGTATCATTCCCGACATTGTTTTTATCAGTGATAGCAAGAATCACGCTTCCCTCATTCAAGGAATACGAAACAGTGGTGCAGAAAAGAAAATATTTAGGCACAATGATCTTGAGCATTTAGAAGAACTACTGCGAGACGTCGAAGGCACACCTTGTATTGTTTTCGAGTCCGTGTATAGCATGGATGGATACGTCAGTGACATACCAGGCATTGTTGCCCTTGCTGAGAAATACGGGGCTATTACATATCTCGATGAGGTCCACGCCGTTGGCCTGTACGGTGAAACAGGTGCAGGATATTCTGCAGAGCAAGGATCACAGGACAAAATCGATATACTGAATGGCACCTTAGGGAAAGCCTACGGAGTGCAGGGAGGATACATTGCAAGTGATAGTATTATCATTGATGCTATTCGCTCTGTTGCTTCGGGGTTTATTTTTACTACTTCAATGAGTCCTGTTATTTGTGCAGGAGCATTAGCTAGTGTAAAATATTTAAAAGACCATAACGAACTACGAGAACAACACCAGGAACGAGCTAAAAGACTTAAGAAACTTCTTACCAACAGGGACATCCCTATTTTCGAAAACGTAACACACATCGTTCCTATTAAGATCGGAGATGCTAAGAAGTGTAAAGCTATAAGTGACGAACTTATAAATGAGTATGGAATTTACTGTCAAGCAATCAACTATCCAACAGTTGAAGTGGGTACGGAGCGCCTACGCCTTGCGCCGACACCTTTCCATTCGAATGCAATGATGCATCAATTAATTGAGGCTCTACAGAAAGTACTATAATATGATGAAAAACTTTAATATAAAAAAAGCGTTTTGGTTTACGCTAGGATGTTTACTATTGGGCGTAGCGTTTGTAGGTGTTTACCTACCTGGGCTACCTTGGAGTACACCAGCAGTGGGTGCGGCATATTGCTTTGCGAAGTCAAGTGATAGAATGCACAACTGGATTATGAACCATAAACTATTTGGTCCGTTTCTAACAGGCTGGAGTGAGAAGAGAGTATTTCCAACTAAAGGAAAATACTTAATGATTCTAACAATGAGTTCAAGTATTGCTATTATGTGGTTTACTACAGGCAACTTGAAAGCAATAGCATGGACTGGCGGCTTTATGGTCCTTGTTGCTATATGGGCATGGAGATATCCAGGTTCACATAAAGAACACGCTTTTAGAAAAGCAGAAGGTAGACGTATAGCATGGCTGAAGTAGACTTTACTCAGATGAACGGCTTGGAGGTATTAGGTTATCTCCTTGCCAACGAACCAGCACTATGGGGATTGATTGGGCTTGGCGTTATTGCATTAATCGGTAGTATTATATTTGATAAATGGAATGACAACGCTGATGTAAATCAAGATAACTACCCACACATTCATTAATACTTAAAACACACCTAGCTTTAATACACCTTAGACCATTTATGCTAGTTTAACTTATAAACTTCCTTCTTTAAATAATTGACTGAGTTGAATTTGACTTAGTATTTTAGAAAGGAGATCTTAAATGGAAATCTTAAATAAAGTAAAAACTTGGGCTAGTGCCATTACTGAGGTAGGTGTATCACTTATCGCTTTAGGTATTGTGCTTGAAGTTTTATTCAACGGACAGAACATTCCGTTCTGGCCAAACATCAGCGTAGTAAGTAACATCACTGGAATGATAACATCGTTATCTGCACAGGGATTAGTTGGCTTAGTTGCTGTATGGGTGTTATATTCAATTTACAATCGCAAGTAAGAAAGCATAACACTTTTAAGTTATGGCAGAGCCGTCTTGGCGGACAGCTCTGTCATTTTTAATTATCTACCTGATACCCAGTCTTGTTCTTCTTCAGTGTAAGGCCACATTAAAAGTACCCTCCCCAAAACAAACCATTAGCAAGTAACAGACCTGCCAGTAGTGACATCATAATACTAAACGGAATTAGTGCTGAGATAAAATTACGCATGGGCTTTACCTTTCCAAGTTGCTACTGACTTTCCTCGCATGTAATGATCGCCAGCTTCATACTTGTCCTTGGCTTCCATGTCGCGAATTGGTTCATCAGCAATGTAATCTATATCACCACGTTTAATACCAATGTCTCTCAAGTCATGATCACTTAGTTTATGTAATACTGATCTAGTAGTTCTAGCACGACTGTGGGCTTTTGAAACTTTAAATAATCTAGCAAAGAATGACATTACTTAATTCTCCCTTGATCAATCATTAAGTTACGTGCTTGTTCATGAAAGCCGTTACGTGATAGTTCAGCGGCCGCTCTAGCTCGTCCTGCACTTTCACCAAACGCAATAATCCCAATCCACATACCTAACAGTATGTTTCTAATTACTACACACGTTTTACATGTGAAGTCCCAAGTTGTTTCTCTTAATTCTATAGCAGTCATTATACCCATCCTCTTAAATTTTTGTTAGTTGTAGTGTCGTTCATTCTTTTATCATGGAAATTGCCTAAAGCAATTGATGTAATATCAGAACGCCCAATACCCAAATCACGTAGTTCGTGATCTGTTAGGTTGGATAATTCTTTGTATGTTCTACGAATAACAGCCTTGTCAGCTCTTTTTCGTTTCCATTCTCCTACTAAGTCCATCAAGCCTTCAATAGCGTCTTGAATTACAGTTGATACTGTTAAAATTGCTGATGTCATTAGTAAGTTACTCCCATCTTAGGACCTTTGCCCTTGTGGGTTAACATATAGTGATAGGCATACTGCCAATCGTTTCCGTACTCTGTTTTGGCGTAAGTGAGCATCTCTTTTTCGAAAGCCTTAGACGGGCTTGGGTTTCCAAGTAAACTCACAAGGCCGTTGAATAGCATTGTTGCCATTTTACTTCTCCTTATTAGTTTTGTGGATGCTTGAGGAAAGCAATACCCCGGAACTTCCCCGGCGGTGCGTGAACCTTTGGTCCCCGTCAATCACTTGTAACGGATGGATAATCCGCATTGTCTATCCAATGTGTCTGTGTGTGAAAGTACAAAAATCATTGCAACTTTTCTACTTCACCTGTATTTATTAAATACGCACAAAAGTAGGCTCTTAAAAGAGTGTGATTTCGGTGTTTTTTTGGTAAAGGCTGTCATGCTCTGTGAGCATGGATAAGTTCTTGCTAATATTAGCATGTTCTTATAAGAACCGTGTTTTTGCTTTGGTAGTATAAGTATTAATATGCACTTGACTTTTTAAGTTATTGTGTTACTATAATAAACATTGTGATAAACTACAGGCGAAAGCCGGGAGACAACACAATGAATAAACTTTTCGTAAACATAAGGTACTTCATAGCACCATTGTTAATACTTGTAACACTCGCAGGAGTGTTGGCAGGTGGAGCATGGGCATGGACAGGTGTAGGCTTATTGGGAGTAGGCATTATACTTGACACACTTATCACTAAACACACTCGTGGAGCAGTTGATGAGAATGGAGAGACCTTAGGTATCCCCTGGTTACAGAATACAGTAATGTATTTGATGTTACCAGTCTTTGTAGCATTACAGTTAGCTCTTGCTTACCAAATATTTAATGGTATGGCAGGTGCAGAACTATTAGGTGCTACACTATCAACAGGTATATTTGCAGGCATAGGTATAATCTATGGGCATGAACTATCTCACACCAAAGGCATTGCATTTGTAATAAGTCGTTGGATGATGGGACTATCAGGTTCAGCACATTTCTGTTATGCTCATGTGTACAATCATCATTTGGAATTAGCAAGTGAAGATGATCCTGCAACTGCACCAAGAGGACGTGATATCTATTCACACTATATCAAATCACATTTGGGTCAATCCAAGTTCTTGTTTGAAATGGAGAAAGGTAGATTGAAACGTTTAGGTAAACCTTTCTTGTCCGTAAGTAACAGATGGATAAGAGGTTACATGATGAGTGTACCTACACTTGCATTGTTCTTCTTTGCAGGTGGTTGGTTAGGTGTCGCATGTATAGGACTTGTTTGGTTAATATCAAACTTCGAACTTGAAGCACTTAACTATCTAGAACACTATGGGTTGATTCGTGTTAAAAGCGAACCAATAGACTATAGACACTCATGGGATAACTCAACATTATTCACAAGCTGGTTCTTCATAGAGATTGGTCGCCAGGCTGATCATCATGACAGAGGTGAAACACACTTCTGGGAACTTGACGAAGTAGGTGCACCTAACACAGGTGTAGGTTACTTCACACTCTTTGCATTAGCATTAGTACCACCAGTGTTCAATCGCTTTATGAAAAAGCATTTGGACAAATGGGATAAAGAAATGGCTACTGAAGCAGAAAGAGAAATAGGAAAACAGTTCGTTTAACCCTGTTGGGGTGCAATCACAAGTTGCACCCTTTCTTTCTAATTGCTGGATAAATACATATACAACGTTCAGCCGATATAGGCCGGAAGTAGCATTATGCGAAGGAACGCACTTAACTGTAAAAAGGAGAGTGTAATGAACAGATACGATCATCTACTTAAAACATACCGTGAGCAAAAAATGAGAGAGCGTAAAGAACGCATCTTAATGAAAACTCGCAGTGAAGTAAACGTAAATGGTAATGGTACATCTGGATATACAATACAGCAAGGTCCAAATAAGGATAGTGTTGCAGGGCATATCACAGTAGATCATCCAAACACATCGATCAAATAACATTTTGGATAGGCGGGTTGAATCAGCTCGCCTATTTTATCTTGACATAATAGATAATTAAGTATATACTAGTAGCACATTACGAGGATTGCTTAATGAAATTAATCATTGCAGGGTATGGGTATGTTGGTAAGGCATACCATGCTATACTTAAAGAGTCTTGGGACGTTGAAATTCACGACCCGTCACTTGGGTATGTCGCTGACTTTGATAAAGTTTGTCAAGGAATTATTTGTTGTGTGTCAACGCCGTCTAACGCAGACGGATCATGTGATGGCAGTAATGTCATTGACGTTGTTAATCAAGCAAGACAGTTAGATAATATTCCTGTGCTTGTTAAAAGTACTATTGATCTTCAAGTCTGGGATCAAATCAAAGAGTCCAACACAACCTTTAGTCCAGAGTTCCTACGTGCTGAAACAGCCGTAGAGGATCTGTGCAATACAGAAACACACTTTCTTGCTAAAGGCGATACAAACTTTTGGGCAACTATACTAATAGATGCCCTTGGTAAGATTAACGTGAATACTAAAAACTCCCCTGAAGAACTTATACTAATAAAATATCTAAGAAATAGTTTCTTAGCGACTAAGGTAAGTTTCTTTAATCAAGTATATGACTTATGTGAAGCAAGTGGTGTCGACTATACCTCAGTTGCTAATGGTGTAAGTGTAGACAAACGTATTGGTGAAAGCCATACAAGTATAACGACAGAGCGTGGCTTTGGAGGACATTGTTTTCCTAAAGACACACTAGCTCTAACAAAGTTGGCAGAACAACATGGTGTTGATCTGTCGTTAATTGAATGTGCTATCAAGTACAATTACCAAGTAAGGAAGGACAACGTTTGAAAATGAAAATTATCACAGGAAATGCTAATCCAGATTTAGCACAACAGATTGCAGAACATTGTTTTGCAACACTAGTTCCAGCCAACGTATCAACGTTTGCTGATGGAGAAAGTAGCGTAGAGTTTTTAGAAAATGTACGTGGCGAAGATGTGTTTATTATACAGAGTACATGTACACCTGTTAATGATAGTGTTATGGAACTTATGATTATGATTGATGCGGCACGTAGATCAAGTGCAAGTAGAATTACAGCAGTCATTCCTTACTTTGGTTATGCTAGACAAGATCGTAAGAGTGCTTCACGTACTCCTATTACAGCAAAACTTGTTAGTAACTTATTAACAACAGCAGGTGCTGATAGAATTCTTACTATGGATTTACACGCAGGACAGATACAGGGCTTCTTTGATATTCCTGTAGACGATTTAACAAGCCGTGTAGTATTTGCAAAAGATATCAAACGTTCAATTGGTTGGAGAGACGATCCAGAAGTACAACAACAAGGAACAGTATTTGTATCGCCAGACGCAGGCGGAGTTGTTCGTGCTAGAAAGTTTGCTGATATGTTTGGCGGCGATATTGCTATCGTAGACAAACGTAGACCAGAAGCAGGCAAGAGCGAAGTCATGAACTTGATCGGCGATGTTAAAGGTAAACACGCCATTCTAGTTGATGATATTATCGACTCGGGTGGTACACTATGCAATGCGGCCAAAGCTATTATGGATGCCGGTGCTATAAGTGTTAGGGCATATATTACACACGGTGTACTAAGCAATGATGCATGTCAACGTGTAGAAAAGAGCGTACTCGATGAACTTGTAGTCACTGACACTATTCCTAATCGTTGTCCTAAGAACTGTAAGAAGACAAGGCAAGTAAGTGTTAGTAATTTGTTTGGTGAAGCAATACGCAGAGTCACTAACGAAGAATCAGTTAGCAGTCTGTTTGTATAATGAATTGGGAAGTAGAAGACTTTAGACCAAAGAAACCAATACCAAGTTGGGCCGAATGGGCTTGGCCAAGTGATATGGCTATGTTTATGCTATGGCGAATATTCTTTTGGACTGTGATAATTCCGTTTGTATTATTTGGTGCAATACTAAGTCCTTTAGGGTTCTTAATACAACTTCTAGTAATAGATTACTTTACATACCTTCAGTGGAAAAACCAACAATAATAGCAGTATTTAATTATACAACTTAAAGTGATTAAATAAGGGTGTAAATATGTTTACACCTAATGTAAATGTAGTTTACAAGTTGCCGTGCAATGCGGAGAAACTAGAGGGCTATATGGATATAAAAAATTTAATGACTTGGGTGCCAATCGCTTTGGCTCTAGTTGGTTCTATGTACACAGGAGTCAACGTAGTAAGTAAACTAAACAATACCATAGAACAACATTCTATGCAGATACAAGGGTTACAAACCCAATTAGATTCCGCTGAAGATCTTATGGCAGTGGAAATTAAAAACCTAACACAAAAGTATACAGAAGCACGTGAAGAACTTGTAAAAGAAATGACACAGGCTTATGCAGACATTGCCGAAATTAGAGCAAAGACAGATGCACTTAGAGATAATAGTTTCAAACTAGCAAGTGAAGCTGAACTAAGGGCAATGGAAGACAGTTACTATAAACTTAGTGATTCACTTAACCAGTTAAAGTACGACCTTCGTGATTTGAAGAACGAAATGACAGGTGGCTATTAGTATGGAGACTCTCAGGATGGATTTACGATTTACATTTTTATTGCTAACCATGTTAGCACTACTAGCCTTATTTGTTAAACCAGCTCATGCTCGTAATGAATACTTACAATACGATAGTCATTGTGAGCGAACTGCTTTAGAACCATATGTTGAATATAGTCAAAACACTAATAGAGGTGCAGGATCAAACGTTAATAACGGATATGATGATGATAGAGCTACTATTGGTATTAGATTAAGAATACCTTTAACATCAACTTGCACAAAACAGTATAGAAAAACAGTGGACGAAAACGCATTACTAAGACAGCAACTAGAACTGTTGAAGCAATGTGGTAGATACAAAGATTTAGAACTAGGTGATGAGTTTGCATTAGTACGTGAAAAGTGTGCAGGTGTAAACAAAAAAGCTAGTGCCGAATTACGTGATAAAGAAGCACTAATAGAAGAAGATAAAGAAATTGAAGAACGCAACAAGTTATTCCAAAACAAAGATGCAGACTCAGACGATGAAGAAGCGTGGAATGACGTTGACAAAGACATGAACAAATAAGTATGCCCCCGAACACTTTGAGTGTTCAGAAAGCCCTCTGCATTTCCGCAGGGGGTTTTTCTTTTTGTAACTTCTCTCTTGACTTCTATCTAAAAGTGTGTTATAAATAAAACTGTTTGTATAATTGTTCTGATTATGCAAAGCACGGAAGTTGGGCAACGTTGAGCCCAATCTCTTTTTAACTTGTGAGCGATGTGGTAAAAGCATCAAGCAGATAGGAGAAACAATAATGGACGCACTCACCCTATGGATGGCAATCGGATTTCTTTTCGCGGCCTATTCAGTAATAGCAAATGATTCAGTACAAACACTAGGTACATGGATCGCAAGTAATAACGATAAATTCAGTTGGAAAATTATGTGGGGGTGTGCAAGTGCAGTTCTCCTTTATACATTATGGTACGGTTGGACAGTAAATGGTGGAGACATCAGTTACGGTAGACTTAACAAGATACCGTTCCAAGAAATACAATGGTATCATGCGGCGGCGCCGGGACTATTATTAATACTTACAAGGATAGGAGTACCAGTTAGTACTTCTTTTTTAGTATTAAGTGCCTTTGCAAGTACGTTTGTATTAGAGAAGATGCTCGTAAAGAGTATGATGGGATATGCAGTCGCGGCTGTGGCGGCATATTGTATTTGGATAGTGGTTACTAAACTACTAGATGAAGCAAAGCCTGTTAAAGAAGAACATAAGAAAGCATGGCGTGTAGCACAATGGGTAACAACAGGCTTCCTGTGGTTTACTTGGCTCAGTCACGACATGGCAAACATTGCCGTGTTCCTACCACGAGAGATACCTTGGGACCTTATGGTATTAGTAAGTCTTGTATTTGTATTTGGATTAGGATACATGTTCCGTGAAGGCGGAGGTAAGATACAAAACATTGTAATTGAAAAGCACAACACAAGATACGTTCGTAGTGCTACAATTATTGATGCAGTATATTGGTTGTGCTTATGGTTCTTCAAAGAGCTCAATGATATACCTATGTCAACAACATGGGTGTTTGTAGGACTATTATGTGGACGTGAACTTGCTATGGCAACTATGACAGGCAAGGAAAAGTTTAAGACAGTATTCCCTTTAGTTACTAAAGACTTTATTAAAATGATGATAGGGTTAGGTGCTTCAGTAGGAGTAGTGTTAATGATACACTATGTTATCGTACCGAACGGATATTAAAGTTTAATTTCTGTTAACCCATTTTCTCTATCAAGGTATTTAAAATCTATCTTGGTAGGGTTATATTGTTGTAACCAATCAAATACTATATTAGGATCAAATACTCCGCAAGTATACACATCAAGTTGTATCGTAGCAGGATCTGTTTCATCCCAAACATGTATTATAACATGACTAGTTTCTATAATAGTAGCAACAGTTAACCCTCTATTACCCTTCATAGTACAATATTTGGCGTATGGTCCCATAAGGATTTTCATACCTATTGCTTCTATCAGGGCTTTCACATCGTTACTTGTATGGGTTTCGTCTGTTGGCGGATTAAGTACTTCCGCTCGAATGATCACATGTTTGTGAACTAACTGCATATGTTCTTGACTCCTGGAGTCTCTGTGTCAGACTTATTTATACCAAAGATCTAATAAATACTCATATTACTGAGAGGGAAAACGATGATACCAGAACAAGGGATTATGACTATGAACTTCAAGCAAAGAAGTTTATTGTTCGCACAAATAAGCCAAATTGCTTACTTAAATAAGGCCAAAGCTACAAAGCAGGCTAAAAAAATAGGTTTTACAACTGTAGAGTACTACGATGTAAAAGGAGCTCAATCTTACCGTTTTATGAACAAACGTGATTTAGTCATAGCTTGTCGTGGAACAGAACCAACACAATATGCTGATATCAAAGCTGACGCTAATGCATTACCAGTTATAGCAGAAACAGTTAGTAGAGTACACAAAGGATTTAAAGATCAAGTAGATGAGCTATGGCCAGCTATTAGAGAAGACTTAACTCGTACACAAAACCAAAACAAAGACGTTTGGTTTACAGGACACAGTTTAGGAGCGGCAATGGCAACTATTATGGCTAGTCGTTGTATGTTCTTTGATCTAGTACCAAACCCAGAAGAACTTTACACATACGGATCACCAAGAGTAGGTTGGACAGGTTATGTTAATAGTTTAGGTATTACCCATCATCGTTGGAAGAACAATAACGATATAGTAACAACTGTTCCTCTTGCCATTATGGGTTTCAAACATCACGGAACTATGCACTACCTAAACAGTTATGGTAATGTACGTAGACCCACTGGTTGGCAAATGATTAAAGATAGATTACGTGGCATGTGGACAGGAATCAAACAAGGACGAATAGATAATTTCTCAGACCACTTGATTCATAACTACATCGATCATTTACAAAACTACAAAGACGGAAAAGAAAACCCACAAAAATAAAATATGACTCGTAAAACAAATACCATGCTGATAGGCCTACTTGGTACTATTCTGCTTGGACTTGCTACATGGACCTTAGTCACTTTAATGGAGTTACAGATACTAGTTAGTATGATTGAACAAGACCTAATAAGTATTGACAAACAGTTTGGTCGTGTGTACAACTTTATAGATAGTGTTAGAGGACGTTAAGTTGGCATAGGTGTACGGACTCGAACCGCAACTTTAAGATTTGGAATCCCACGTGCTACCATTAACACTACACCCATAAAAAAACCCCTAATAAAATTAATTACTAGGGGCTTATAATATAACTTTTTAAAAAGTCACGTCAATACATTCCCCAGTTCCCCGGAGGCCAACAAATAATATATGCTGTAGTACTTGACATGTTAGTATTCCTTATCTCTTATTATGTATTTATAATACACTCTTTATTTTAGTTTGTCAACCTTTTATTTTGGCTCTAGGGGAAGGACTCGAACCTCCACGATAAATAATTTGCCGTCATTCATCACATGATTAACAGTCATGCGTGTCTACCAGTTTCACCACCCTAGAATAATCTTATATCTTGTTGATTTTTTCTAGTGCAGGAATCATACGTGTTATACCTATGCCTCCGCCTACTCTTTGAAAGAAGTCAAACTCTAAAAACTTTTCAAGTTCTGCTACTACACGTTCTTTACCAAACAGTTTAAACAGTAGTTCACTGTAAGCACCATCTGTAATTGTGTGGAATGTATTACGCATCATATCAACATCGCATGAGCGTTCTGCTGAACCAATAGTTTCCATGCCGCCTAGTATGACATCAATCTTTTTACTTGTGCCGCCACCATCGTTTCTACTCATATTCCAAAATGGACTAGTCATCTCTGGAAAGTCTGTAATCATTGTTTGACCAAAGTCAGCCGCCATCTTTAATTCATGTTCAGCGTCCATCTCTTTGATCCAATCAACTCCGTAATGCTCTTGCCAATCTCTATAAGTCTTTTCTGTAATGTTACCAAAGCCTAAGTATTCACATAGTTCATACTCCATTGCTTTAAGATCATCAATGCTACCTGGCATCTCAAATTCAAACATTGGAAATATTATATCATGTCTGCCTGGTATTGCGTTTGGCTCCTGTCTATAGGAAGTGGAGACACAAAAAAAGCCCTTACTATCGGGCTTACTTAATAATTCATGTTCTAACCACATCTGGCCTGTTTGCGGTAGTGGCCAAGTGTTGCCTGCGTATTGGTATGTTGCTACATTGAATGGATCTTCACATGCGGCAAGTATGCTTAGTCTGTTTTGGGTATGGACTTCTAAGAATCCTTTCTCCAAAAAAAATGACCTTAAAAGGCCAACTGTGTCTGTAAATTTTTGTGGGGATATTATTTGCGTCATTTTCTTTTTTCCTTTTCGTTAGTCAAAAAAAATTTGCTCAACTAGTGCCGAGCTTAATCTTCCTTCTCGTTATTTATCCTCGTGGATCCTTTTACACCACAATGCGGACAATGGAAGGAGTAGCGTTCAATACGTAGCTTCTCCTCCATTGTTGCATAGGTAAACCAGTTGTTACAACTAGTGCAAGTTAAATGCCAAATTATTTCTTTAACAGCATTAAACATCTAGTCCTCTAATTTCTTTCCTTCTTTGCGAAAGCGTTTATTATATCCACGCTTGATCTTTTTGAGTTGTCCTTTACTCCACATATAGAACTTACGTGAGTTTTTACTAAGACCATCGTACTCGTCTCCACCCTTCATAGGTATCCTCTTACTCATGTTCTCCGCCCTGTCCGCGACCGTAGCCACCAAAGTACTCTGGCTTGCGTTTTGCAGTTTCAAATGTGCCAACAGTAATTGCTATGGCTCCAAGTAATAATGTGTGTAGTACCATACTGAACACACCCATGTACATGCTACCTACAATGATACCAAATACAATACACCACATCCATGCAAGAACTTGCATAATCATATGTCGTGTACTAAAGTCTGGAATAACACTTAATGGATTCTTTTCATGATCCATTACTAAATTCCAACAGTCGTATACCCATTTCCTCATAAGAGTCTCCTTTTGCTTATCTATACGTACGATTAATGTAACATAGGAATTGACGGTTGTCAACCTAAAAAGTGGTGCCGGCACACGGACTCGAACCGCGGACCTACTGATTACAAATCAGTTGCTCTACCAACTGAGCTATGCCGGCTTTGGAGCGGGTAGTCAGAATCGAACTGACAGCATCAGCTTGGAAGGCTGAGGTATTACCACTATACGATACCCGCTCATGTGTTTAATATACATACTATATAGCAGGTGTTAGTCTTAGTCAATCTCTTTATGAACAAGTTTGTTAATTTCTTTACTAAATACAACATAGGAACTGGATATTAAATGAGAAAACGTACAAGATCAATTCTAGAAGAACTTAGTAGCTTTAGACAAACTACGGACAATGATGCACTCGTACAAACTACGGGCAATAATCTTATTGAAAGTTCTATTAACTTACTTAATCGCATTGCAGAACAATACGATGCTGAAACTGCTTCGGATTTAGAAAGACGATTCATCAACAGTATACGTAGTGGCGACCCTCGCAAGTTCAAACGTGGTGTAGATAAAATTGTTGAAACACGCAACAAAAAGGATACAAACAATGATTCTTAATGAAGGTGGAAACATATTCAAAGATCCAGAGACTAAAGAACCTGTAACACAGCGTATCAATCAAGCTGATGTTGATCCTACACTTGCATGGTTAGAAAAGATTACAGGACTACCTCACAAAGATTTTAAATTAGGTAGCACAGGAATTAGAAGTACAAGTGGCGATATGGATATTGCTGTTAACCAAGAAGAAGTTAGCAAAGACGAAATGGTTGCTAAACTTGCGGCTTGGGTACAAAAGAATCATCCAGGAGACGATCTTAAAAAATGGATTAGAAAAAGTGGTATTAACGTACACTTCCTAACTCCAATCAATGGCAACCCTGAAGAAGGCTATGTACAAACAGATTTAATGTTTGGCGAGCCAGAGTTCATGAAGTTCGCACTCAAAGGTAGTGGCGACAACACTCCATACAAAGGACAACATAGAATGATCCTTATTAGTAGTATTGCTAAAGCACAAGGATACAAGTTTAGTAGTGGTGCAGGATTAGTAGATAGAATTACAAATCAAACTATATCAAAGAACCCAGATGAGATTGCAAAAACATTAATGGGCGATACTGCTACTGCAAAGGATATGGATAGTGTTGAAACAATTATTGCCAAGATTAAAACAGATCCTAACTACGAAAACTTAATTAAAGACGCTAGAGACAATTTCGAAAAGAACGGACTAGAGTTACCCAAATGAGATTTAAAGAAATAATAAACGAAGCAGATGCTCGGATACAACATGCTGAAGACTTAATCTTCTTCCAAGGAAGTGCAGGTGCTAAACGTGCATTAGATTCTATTGCCAGCATGGGCACTGGAGGACATACTAGTGCAACAATTAAATGGGATGGATCTCCCGCAGTTATTTTTGGCCGCGATGAAAGTGGAGAGTTCATACTCACAGACAAGTCAGGCTTTGGTGCAAAAGGATACGACGGCAAATCAAAAAGTGCTGATGACCTTGAACAAATGTTCCTCAACCGTAGTGGTGGAAAGAACAGAGATAATCCAAACTATGTAGCATTCGCAGGTAGAATGAAAGCTATGTTTCCTATTGCAGAAAAAGCTGTTCCAATTGAACACAGAGGATTCTTTAAAGGCGACATGCTTTACTTTGATACACCAACTAACAACAAAGGCGTATTACAGTTTACTCCTAACACAGTAACTTACACAGTACAAGCAGACAGCGATGTAGGTAAGAAGATACTAGCAAGTCAGGCTGGTGTAGTTATTCACAGAGTAGTAGATGCAGAAGGTGCTGAAAGTCCTTTAAAAGATTACGACATGTTCCAAGGATCAAAGCTATTAGTGTTACCTCCAGTAGTTGCACAAACTGCTCCAGAGGTTGACTTAACTAAACTAAAAAGTTTACAAGGTATCGTTGCTAAGAACGGTCCTGCTATTGATAGTCTGTTAGACACAGCTACATTACAACAAATGCAAGTTAGTGACTTTGCACAAATACTTTATGCTTATACAAATAGTAAAGTTGACACAGGGTTATCTAGCTTAGGTAAAGACTTTGTACAATGGTTAACAACTAGTAAAGTATCTAAGAAGAAACAAGCAAAGATTATTGAGTATATTAAAACGCACATGAAGGCGTTCCAGGCAATGTGGCAAACTGTTTCAGGGATAATGGAAGTCAAGGACGACATTATTACGCAAATGGAAAGCAAACAAACAGACATTAAGGCATCTATCGCAGGTAAGCCAGGTGGCGAGGGCTATGTATTAGCCAACCCAGGCGGTGATATTAAACTAGTAAACCGCTCTGAATTTAGTAAAGCTAACAGAGCAATTAAACGGGAGAGCAGAAATGAAAGCATCTGATTTTGATAGCGACTTCGCTGATATGAAAAAGGGGTTTGACCCAGCAGACAGCGATGATTCAGATATGGATAAAGAATTTAAACAAATGCCAATGATTACACAGATTGGTAAGATTTTAGATTCAAGAGGTAACCCTAATCCAGTTACACAATTAACAAGTGAAACTGGCAAGAAATACAAAGCTAGTGTTACACATGCACAAACACTTAAAATGATGTTAACAACTGATGCAGTTAAGCCTGCAATCAAACGTGAGTTTACATTAGACATTGCACAAGATGAGCTACTAAGCAAAATGCTAAGTGCTAAGAGTCAAGAAGAAATGGTCAACATCTTTAAAGACAAGTACATGAAAGATGGTGGTAACACAGAACGCAGAAGTAACTACGCCTAATGGAACTTAACTTTTTAACAGAACTACACGAAGCGAGGATGACTCGCAACACGTCTGATAACTCTAAACTAAGTTATACAGATTGTTGTGAGCGTCTTTACTTGATGACATTAGTACTAGAACTGTTAAGAAAGTTTTCAGAGTTCAATGGTACTGTTGCAGGATATGCAACAAAGACTACACAGAATCAAAATTATAAACAGTTTAGAATGCATGGCACTGATCTCTATAACTTAATATATTTTGTTAGTGGTGACGACGATGCAATGATGAAACTCAAAGACTTTGAGAGTGCAAAGAAAGTTAGAGCTAGTACGTTTTTACCTGTAATGGGAATGAACAGATGGCTAATGACTTTAAAGGGTACAAGTAAAACATCAGGCAGTGATATGCTTATGTCAATTGAACGTGCTTGTAAAATTACTAATACTGATTACAAAACAATTAGACGAGCAGTAACTAATTGGGATAGGCTTAGTGGCGCAGATAAAAAGAAGTGGGTAACTAAACTATTACTTGCTTCAAGAGCTAAACTTCGTAACAGTGATATTATTATGTACATTGAGGAACTAGCAAGAAAAGCTAACCTTGAAGATCCTAGAGTAAAAGACAACGAGCCTACAGTAAGTATGCCGGACATGGTACCAACTACTGCACAAGACCTAGCACTATACAGATACATTGTTGGTGCAAAGAACGTAATGGGAACTAAGAAGTTTTTAGATGCGGCAAAGAAAGGTCAAAGTATGTCACCTGCATTTGTTAAAGCATACCTACCAGCAGTAGAATTGCTAGACGATATTGTAAAAGCAGGCCCAGGATACATACAAATGCTACGAGCATTGCAAAAAAGAGCTAAAAACAGCCGATAACCTAACCATTTTCCTAAAACGGATAAATAAAAGTAACCACAATACACGAGAAAAAGTGTGTGGCCATTAGAGCCGAGGGAAACCTCATTTATAACATAGGAGAAATAAAATGGCTGGAGTAGCAAGAACAACTGGACTAGGACATGCACACGCAACGTTATATAGTACAGCAAATTTAGATTTTTACGTAGTAAACGCAGGTGCTTCATTAGCGGCTGAGGGCGGAATTGGCAAAGCATTAGAGCTTATTGCACAAGCTATCAACCCAATCGCAATGAACAGTGAAGGTACTGCTGGATTGTTAAACATCGTAGTTGACGGAAGTCAGTGGGATGCGGCATCTTTACAAGCGGCAATTAGACACTTAGGTGCGGCGGCTGGATCAGGCGACTATGACGCGACTGGTGCAACTGTAACTGCAGGTGGACAATTCATCGTAAGTGCATAATAGTACTAACGTAAATTAAGACTTAGAAAGGGCTCAGTTTTTACTGGGCCCTTTTTTTATGACCATAAATAGATGCATGGACACTTTCATCATTGAAACACTCGTAGACATAACAAATACTGGACTGAATAAGTTTAAGACTGAAGACCGTCATTTGATTAATCAACAGACTAACTGGAATACAGCACAGCAAGTTATGAGTATGAGAGCAAATATATATTTTGATACAAAGCCCACAGTTGAAAAGAGAGATGTTAAAGACTTTGGTTCAGCGTTTAAGGGCAAACATAATGTATGGACGTTTCGTTTTGATGTAGAACAAGAAGGCGCCCTAAGTGTTGATGCATTATTAGATGACTTTGATTTAATACCGGTTATACCTGGGTTAGATAGCACAATTACTATAAATAATAGTGCGTTCAGAACTAAAGATTCAGAGCGTATTAATATTATTTTTAAAGTAGTAGATAAAGACGTATAATCTACTAATAAATACTTTAGTAAAAAGGCACATATAACATCTCGCATATAAACACATTAGGCTAACAGAAAAGTTTACTAATCACCATTTGAGCAATGGGTTTAAAGGATAGAATATATGGCAACGCCGTTAGAAAAAAAGAACTTAGAAGCACACGTTGATTTGTGCGAACAACGCTACATACGTTTAGAGCAACGTCTAGCCAGTGTTGAAGATAAGCTAGAACATGTTCATAATGATATTACACATGGCAACAAAGCTATGTTTAAAGTTTTAATTGGTGCAACAGGAACTATTGTTGCAGGACTATTGAGTACTATCGTAGTCATACTAATGAACTTTACCGGTTAATTACACTTCCCTTCTTACATAGATAAATACACGTATGCTGATACGTGAAGTCACATCAATAGACGAAAAACAAATTTGGGCACGTTCTGGAAAGAAAGTAGTCCGTAAGTACCGTTGCACCCAAGGTCCTCGTAAAGGACGTATTGTGAAGAAGATGGCGCAATGTTTTGCGGCACCTAATATTAAAGCAAGAATTAATATGAAACGCTTACGAGCTAAGATAGGTGGCAAGATGATGCGTAAAGCACGTAGAACTAAACGTGTTAATCCTGTTTCACGCAGAGTACAAGCGTTGAATAAAGCAGGTGGACGTAGAAGATGAAGGTAGCAGAGATTAAAGAAGGTGTTATCGGCATTTGGGGCAAAAACAAAGGTAAGTTAGTACGTAAATACAGATGTACAAGCGGAACACGTAAAGGACGTATTGTTGCTAAGCCGGCAACTTGTAACGCAACTAAAAGAGTTTCAAGTGCGTTAAATATTAAACGTGCTAAGGCTAAGAAGGCTAGTGTAATGCAAGTCAGATCCTCTCGTACTAAACGTGCAAGTGGATTAAGTAAAAGAGTTGCTGGGGCTAATAAGCCACAGTCACAAGCAAGGTATAAAAAGCCTACAAGAAAAAAGAGTTTTAAAAAGAGATCTAAAAAATGAGAGCAGACGAGTTTACAAAACCAAAACAAGAACAACAGGTTGTTGAAGTAGTTCCGGCTATTGCGGCGGCAGTTGGTAGAGTCGGTGCTTCAATGGGTACAGCGGCCGCAAAGGCCGGTATGAAAGTTGCTACTGCTGGAATGAAAGCAGGTGCTAAAGCTGGAGCCAATCTAGCTAAAGGTGCAGGTAAAGCGGCAATGAAATCAATTGGCAAGGCACAAGCTAACATATCAAAGAGCATACTTAAAAAAGGTGCTAAGTTAGCAATGCCAACACAAGGGCCAGGTGGCCGAGAACAAGAATTTGATATAGATGATGTACAAGGCGATCAAGTCATCTTAAAGAATCCAAAACCAAAAGCAGGTGAACCACAATCGTTTGTCTATAACAAAAAAGACTTAGACGATGTAGTAAAACAAAAAGCTGATGCAATAGCACAAATGGGTAAAAGTTAATGAAACTGAAACAAGTGCTAGAGGGATTTACAATACAAGTAAGCAATGAGGAACAAGAGATTCTAAATAGAATGACTCACATTACTCCTCTCAATGCTTTTCCTCAGAGGGAACAATTTATTATTGAGAATTTGATTAGAAAAGCGTTGGTAACAAAAGTTGCTAACAATGGTATGACAATGGTGATCGCAAATGAACTCGAAACGTATAATTGAAGAATTAGATAGTATCATGGAAGAGGGTCTTAACAGGGTCCATGTTCCATATGCAAAGGGTAAGAGTGTTCGTATAAAGAACACAGTGATTAGACAGACGAAACAAGGATTTTTAGTGTTTGACGTAAAGACACATACAAGAGTAGCAGAAACATTTAGTAAGCGTGGAGCCATTGCCTTTGCAAAAGCTCGTGCTAAAGGATATGATGCAAAGTGTTGTGAAATACTAGATTTAGATGCAGGATTAGGCAAACATTACATGGATAGCGTGTTCCATAAGCATAGCATTGAACAAACAGACGACGAAATGCGTAAAATGGCGTTAGAAACTAGGTTTGAGATAGCAAAAGAACGTACTTTTCAATATATGGACCAAATCGATAGGTTCATCTTTAACGAAGAATGATAAATAATATTAATGTAAGGAACAACTGATATGAAACTTAACGATTTGAAAAAACCTTTGACAGCTAATGCTTTAAATGAAAGCCTAGCTAAAACTTTTGGAACAAGAATTGCTCTTGATAAATTTACTGTGGAGCAACTAGAAAATGCACGTAATAAATTACGTACACAACTAAGCCAAGTTGAAACAAGCGAACAGTTTGAAAGCGTACATTCGAGTGATACATATCAGAAAGCTAAAATGTTCCTAGACGTTATCAACCAAGAGATGCTTGAAAGAGAAAACGTTAAAGAAGCAAAACCAGACTTTTTAGATTTAGACAAAGACGGCGACAAGAAAGAGCCAATGAAGAAAGCCGCAAAAGAAAAAGGCGATTCAAAAGATTCAGACTCAAAAGGCTTATCAGCAAAACAAAAGAAACTTCCAGCAGGTTTGCAAAAAGCTATTGCAGGCAAAAAGAAAACTAACGAAGGCGCAGAAGAAGCGGCCACTTTAGTTATGGCGGCCAAGGACATGGTAGACCGTGTTACAGGTTGGATGGAAGACACAGCAGAAATGCAAACAGAAAGTATGCTAGAACTAGGCGACAAAATTAGAGACGAAATGGGTTCAGAAGCATCTGAAACATTTATTGGAACTGTAAAACCAGCACTAGAAAATCTTTACACAGTATTTGAAACAACCAGAGAAGCATTAACAGGTGGCGTAGCTATCGTAACAGGCGAAGGCGCACCAGAGACTATGGGAACAGACATTGAGGCTCCTGCAGAGGATCCAACTATGGAACCAACAGTTGACCAAGACGCCGATGCTGAAGCACCAGTAGATGATGAATTTGGAGCAAGTGAACCTGCAACAGGCGGAGAAGAAATTGCGGACAGAGGTAAACGAGAAAGTGTTTTACGCTCACGCAGACTAGCTCAGTTATTAACTGATTCAAAAAAAAAGGTAGTACCTCAAGCAAAAAAGTAGCTGAGGCTTCCAATTCAGACACCAAGTCTTCCTTAATAAACGTATTTAGAAATGTGATAGGTAGTGCCGATACACAAGATCAGCCTGCCTATCTTTCATTTGATGCAATGAACACTATCATGAAGAACTTAAAAAAGCCACAGTTTGATTATGATGGCTTCAAAAGAATTTATGATGAGAATCCAGAGATACAACCATTAGTTAAAAACTTTGATTCAAAAGGTATTACTCTTTATACAAAGAAAGAAGCACCTAGCGATGCACCAAAAGGTCAAAAGACTGATGGCAAAGTAGATAAAATGGCTCAACGTGCAACATCAAAAGCAACTGCATAACAAAAACCACTTGACATCTTAGAACACTTCCTGTATACTATATAATGTATAGGAGGAAACTATGAATGAAGTATCTATTGTACCTAATCTAGTTTGGAAATATAATTATAGTCCAGGCTTTGATGTACAAGCATTTAAAGACTACCAATCTACAGAAGCACAGCTACACCAAACAGAAGCTGATGGTGGAAAGAGTACGGCAGGACATTCTAACCCTCCTCACGAATGGGAATGTAACAAAGATTTTATGCTGTGGTTACGTCCAAAGATTGAAATAGCTCTAGCTGAATGGGACATACAGTACACAGACATTGTTGCTACAGGTAGTTGGACTAATCTACATCAAAAGAACGCACACACATTACCACACGATCATGGTAGTGCAAACGTAGTAGTATCTGCATATGTAAAAGTACCACCCGAAAGTGGTAACATACAGTTTGAACAGTTACTAAGAACTAACTGGTCAGGATATTCACGTATTCCTAATAACACAATACACGACTACTGGAAAGAAGTAAGTGTACAAACTAATGACGTTGTAATATTTCCAGGCTGGCTAACACACAAGACACAAGCAAGTAAAAGTAATGAAGATAGGATTACATTTACTATTAATACTAACGGCACAGATAGGAATAATATAGTATTATGACAAAAAGTATAGACTTAGGCACAGTAATGAGTGCAAGTAATCAATGGATAGTAGATATTAAATGTCCTTTCTATGAACAGTTTTTACAACTGTTTGAAAATGATAAGTTTAGAGGTGAAGACCAAAGCAAAGTTAAAACAACATTCAATGGTTATCAATATGATATTACTCCTCCTAACTTACCTGCATGGGGCGGCAAAGTTGTAAGGTCAGATAAGATGAATCTTGACACACCTGAACAACAAGGCTTTCCAAGTAGTAAACTTCTTAAAGAAACAAGATTTGAACCAACAGTACAATCAAACTTTCCTCCTATAGACAAAGAAAAGTTTGATAACATTGATTGGAAACAACTAATGGAATGGGTTATGATAGTTGTTAGACGCAACGGTATTCCTGTTAAAACTATCAAAGTAAGTAAGACTTGGTGTGTTGACTATAGTGATGGCGGCTACCAAGCAATACACAATCACGGAAGTGGATGTATCAGTATGGTAATGGCTATGGATGAAACTCCTATTAGTGATAGCGAACATAAAACTATGTCGCCTGATAATGGTATGCTTTACACACTAATGCCTAATCCAGAAGGTACACAAGCATACAATCAATTTGCACCATACCCAGGTCGAACAGTTATTATGGACGGCAGAGTGTGGCACGGAGTTTATCCTTGTAAAGCACCAAGACGCACTTGGGTAGTTGACTTTGACTTTGAATACTTTGCACCAGACGAGGAGTTTGATCCTAATGAGTGAAACATGTGAAACATGTCGTATTGCAGTAGGCAAGGACGGCATTGAAATAGATTCAAGTCAAGGTGATATTATATTAGAAGCAACAGTACTTGGTGGTATTGTAATTGTTATAGCATTATTATATGTAGGCAAGAAGTGGATAGACAGGAAATTTAAGTAATGGATAAAGTATACACAGGATACAATCAAGCTGTAATTGAAACACACTATGACGGATGGTCTGTTGTACATCAACAAGCAAACAAGCACGTTACAGAAGTTAAAGACTATCCTAGACGAATACAAAGTACTATTGATCCTAACTGTTTTGTAGGTATGGAAAACTGGGTTAGAGATAAAATGAATGAACATAACATACCCGTAAAGAAAGTAACAGTAGACGAAAGCTGGTTGCACAACTACAAACCACACGAGTATCAGAGTGTACATAATCATACAGGCAAACCTAATTTAATTAGTTTAGTAATGTATGCACAAGATTTAGAATTAGATCTACCAAACGATAATTCGGGTTCGTTATACACGATTATTGCAGAAAGAGATCTTACCCTTAGTATTAATGAAGTAGTACCTACACCAGGTAAGACAGTACTAATGACAGGCAACGTTAACCATGGAACATATCCTTATCACAACGTAAGGAGTGCATTGGTTATCAATTTTGTAACAGAATGGCTAGAGCCAGAGGAAGAAACTAAATGAGTTTAATAACTGAACAATACCCTTATAAAGAACTAAAAAGAGAAAGCGTAGACGGTAAGCGTTTGTATGCTTGTCCAGATGGTAACCATGTAGCAAGTGTTACAACAATCCTTAGTAAAACGAAGGATATGACGCATTTAAACGCATGGCGTAAGCGGGTTGGAGAAAAGAAAGCACAAGAGATTGTAACTGAAGCCGCAGGTGTTGGTACACGTATGCACAAGTTTTTAGAAGATTACATCTTAGACGGCGAATGGCCACAACCAGGCAGTAACCCTTACAGTCAACAAGCAAACAAGATGGGTGAACAAATCCGTGATAATGCTATGGTTGATGTAGATGCTATATGGGGTACAGAAGTGATGCTTTATCACCCTCAAATCTACGCAGGAACGACTGATCTCGTAGGAACATACAAAGGCCAGCCCTGTATTATGGACTTTAAACAATCTAACAAGCCTAAGAAGAAAGAATGGATTGAAGATTACTATTTGCAGTTGACAGCCTATGCCCTAGCACACAACGAAATATACGGTACAGACATTAAAGAAGGGCATGTATTTGTATGCTGTCGCGACTTAACGTATCAGCAGTTTGATCTATGGCCAGACGAGTTTAAGGATTGGGAATCTAAGTGGTGGGACCGTGTGTATCAATATTATGACTCCATGAAGTGATAAATACTTGTAGCAAATTAGGAGAAATATAGTGGCGATTGTACAAATTTCACGTATACAGGTTAGACGCGGACAGAAGAATGCAGGTACTGGCATACCGCAATTAGCTGGAGGTGAGTTTGGCTGGGCTGTAGATGCTAGAGAACTTTACATTGGTAATGGTTCCGTATCAGAAGGTGCACCAGCAGTTGGAAATACTAAGATTATCACACAACATGATAACTTGTTTACGTTTGCAGACACTTACAAATATAAAGCAACTGATGATACAATTCAAACAGGTGCTACTGCTACAACTCCAGTTACTAGAACACTACAACAAAGACTAGATGAATCAGTTAATGTATTATCATTTGGTGCCTATGGAGATGGATCAGATCAAACAGCAGTTTTACAACGAGCTATTGATCAATTATATCTAAACAACGCATCAAAAGGAAGTGTCCCAAGTAGGGTAGCATTATATTTTCCAGCAGGTAATTACACAATAACAAGCAGTTTAAAAGTTCCGCCACATGCTACACTAGTTGGTGAAGGCAGTGAAAGAACAATCATTACACAGTCTGGTGCATTTCCAATTATGGAAACTGTTAATAGCACAAGTACTCCAGGTACATATGCAAATGACGCAACTAGCTCATTTATTAACCAAGCACAAGATATTAAGATATCAGGCTTTACATTAATACAACAAACTGTTAACACAGGACTAGCATTGACTAGTTGTAGAAACAGTACGTTTGAAGATATTACTATCAAAGGTACATGGATATCAGGTACAGTAGCAACAGCAACACAAGTTGGTATACTAATGAATAGCTTATCAACAGCAGTAAGTTCAAACAATAATACGTTTACTAACTGTAGTATTCACGGACAAACATACGGTGTGTTTAGTGACTTTGATATTAAAGAAAATACATTTAGTAACACAACATTCCAAACACTAGACAGAGGTGTCGTGTTTGGTCAAGGAACTACTATTGGTGCTCAAGGACAATTAACAGGTCCACAGAACAATACAGTTACTAACAGCACATTTACAGACATTGACGAATACGGTATATTTGTTAACAAGGGCAACTACAATAGAAGCTCACATAACTCATTTACTAGTGTTGGTAACAATGGTGGAGCAAACGCAAACGCTTCATTTGCTATCATTAAGTTTACAGACGGTACTGCATTAACTAATAGCAGTGACGGTGACTTCTTTGATAGAACAGCAGATTTGACATACAACCAAACATTAATTTCAGGGTACAAATATGTACCAGAAGTTGAAGGACCAGGATTATTTAAAAGTGAGTTTTCATATAGAATTCCTGTAGCACAACAAAACACATTTGTAAGAGTATTAAAATGTAGTGGCGAAGTTAGTAAGAATGTACAAATTGCTTATGTATACAAGTCAACAGCCGTTAACGCAATTAGAGAAGGTGTACTAAACATCTTTGTTAATCTTGCAGACGGTACTACACAAACTACAGACGAGTTTACATTTTTAGGAACTGATTCATACAGACCTAATTTAGAATTTCAGACAGCTTTAGCTGATGAGGATGGAGATGCAACTAACGAAACAATAGTTGTGCAGATGAAAAATACTACAACTAGTGATACAGGATCAATATCCTTTAACGTTACGTATAAGACTTAATGCAAGAATTAAATTTTGAGAGCAGGCTTTTTGACTGGTCTAGATTTAGAAAAAAACTAGAAACAAGTAATAATCCTTTTCAGGACGCTATTTCCTACTATGATAGACATGAGCGAAGTAAATTAAGCATTGATCCTTGGGATCAAGCAACATGGCCTAGTCCGTGGGAGTTATTACTCCAAAATAAAATTTGTGACTTGACACATAGCCTAGCTGTGTGTTATACTTTACAATTAACTGATAAGTTTTCTCGGAGTGAGTTCGAGATACATATCAGTACAGATAGAACAAGTGAGGTATTTTTTTATCCTGTATTCGTAGATAACCATGTACTGTGTTATAAATTTGACGAGGTTTGCCAAAGAGCAGATTTACCAACAGAATTTATATCACAACGCATATATCGAATGCCCCGGCTACAATAAATACACTTACATTAAATATTAAAGATTAAAGATTAGGAGAATAGAATGACAAATGGCTTGGGAATCCAAATCCAAAAGAGAGATGGGTCAAGTGTACCACTAGACATCGATAAAATACACTTTGTGGTAGAAGAAGCATGTGAAGGACTAGCCGGAGTTAGTTCTAGTCAAATTGAAATGAGTGCAAACATTCAGTTTTATGACAACATGAGTACAGCAGAAATTCAAGAAATCTTAGTTAAGAGTGCGAACGATTTAATTACATTAGAAAATCCAAACTATCAGTTTGTTGCGGCACGTTTATTATTATACCCAATTTATAAAGAGTCATTTGGTCAATACAATCCTATTCCTTTAATCGATGTAATCAAACGTAATATTGACCGTGGTGTATATGATAGTGCTATACTAGAAAAATATACAGAAGAAGAACTTTCAACCTTAAACAAATACATTAAGCATAAACGTGATGAGAACTTTACGTATGCAGGACTTCGTCAAGTAGTTGACAAGTATCTTGTACAGGACAGAAGCAGTGGTGACATTTATGAATCTCCACAAATGATGTACATGATGATTGCGGCAACATTGTTTGCAGAGTATCCAGCACAGTCACGTATGCAATATGTAAGGAGATACTATGATGCGACCTCCCTTTTTAAAATCAATATCCCAACGCCCGTTATGGCCGGCGTCCGTACACCTCTTAGACAATTTGCTTCTTGCGTACTTGTTGATAGCGATGATACCCTTAATTCCATTTTTAGTTCTGATATGGCTATTGGGCGTTATACTGCACAAAGAGCAGGGATAGGAATTAACGCAGGACGTATTAGAGCAGTAAACAGTAAAATTAGAGGTGGGGAAGTAGCACACACAGGTGTTGTCCCGTTCCTAAAAAAGTTTGAAGCAACAGTACGTTGTTGTACACAAAATGGTGTACGTGGTGGTAGTGCAACTACACACTTTCCAATATGGCATTACGAAATTGAAGACATTCTTGTACTAAAGAATAACAAAGGTACAGAGGACAATAGAGTACGTAAGTTAGATTATTCAATTCAACTTAATAAATTAATGTATGAAAGATTGTTATCCGGTGGCGATATAACTTTATTCTCACCACATGAAGTACCAGACTTGTATGAAGCATTTTATGCTGATCAAGAAAAGTTTACAGAGTTATACACAAAGTATGAACGTAGTAAGACACTACGCACTAAAACAATTTCAGCAATGGATTTATTTTCTGCATTAATTAAAGAACGTGCAGAAACAGGACGTATCTATATTATGAACGTTGACCATGCTAACACTCACAGTTCATTTAAAGACACAGTTTACATGAGTAACTTGTGCCAAGAGATTACATTACCAACTAAGCCACTACAACACATTGATGATCCAGACGGTGAAATTGCATTGTGTATCCTTAGTGCTATTAACGTAGGTAAACTTAGTAACTTAGACGAACTAGAAGATTTATGTGATATGGCAGTAAGAGCATTAGATGAAATTATTGACTATCAAAAGTATCCAATCTTAGCCGCTGAAAAAAGCACTAAAGCAAGACGTAGTTTAGGTGTAGGTTATATTGGACTAGCACATTACCTAGCTAAGAATCAAGTTAAGTATAGCGACAAGAAAGCATTAACTAAAGTACACGAACTATCAGAAGCATTTCAATACTACTTGTTAAAAGCATCAAACAATTTAGCCGTAGAAAAAGGTAAGTGTGAGTACTTTGACCGTACTAAATACAGCGATGGGATTCTACCTATTGACACTTATAAGAAAGAATTGGATGAAGTATGCAATATAAAGTTAAAGTATGATTGGGAGACTCTTAGATCAGCCATTGTTAAGGACGGGTTACGGCACAGTACATTGTCCGCACAAATGCCATCAGAGAGCAGTTCCATTGTGTCGAACGCTACCAACGGAGTTGAACCACCTAGAGGATTCTTGTCCGTTAAGAAAAGCAAAAAAGGGCCTCTTAAACAGATTGTTCCGCAGTATACTACACTAAAGAATCACTATACATTGCTATGGGATATGCCAAGCAATGAAGGATATATAAATATCGTTGCTGTAATGCAAAAGTTTTTCGATCAAGCAATTAGCGGAAACTGGAGTTACAACCCTACGCACTTTGAAAACAATGAAGTGCCAATGAGTGTGATGTTACAAGATATGTTAACAACATACAAATTAGGTTGGAAAACAGCATACTACCAGAATACATACGACTTTAAGTCTGATCCTAGCGATCTAGAGGACGATGTCGTTAAACTAGAAAGCCCACTTAACGGCTTTGAACCACAGATTGGACGTGCAGAATTTAACGGCACAGATGATGAGTACGAAGAATATTGCGATAGTTGTGCAATATAGTACTTGACAAACACATAAGACTAGTGTATATTATAAATACGCTATTAGAGGAAACAGAGAAACATGGCAAAGACAGTATTTAATCGTGAACAAGTAGACTTCACAAAACAACATATGTTCTTCGGAGCAGATCAAAACACACAGAGATACGATACATTTCGTTTCCCTGTATTTGACAAACTTAATCAAACAATGCTTGGTTACTTTTGGCGACCTGAAGAAGTATCGTTACAAAAAGATAGAGCTGACTTCCAAAACTTTCGTCCAGAAGAAAAACATATTTTTACAAGTAACCTAAAGTATCAAACACTACTAGATAGTGTACAGGGAAGAGGACCATGTCTTGCTTTCTTGCCTCATGTATCTTTACCAGAACTAGAAGGTTGTATTGTTACTTGGGACTTCTTTGAAACTATTCACTCACGTAGTTATACACACATTATGAAGAATGTGTATCCTAACCCAAGTGAAGTATTAGATCATATTTTAAATGACGATGAAATTATTAAACGTGCAATTAGTGTAACTAAAAACTATGATGCGTTTACAGGTGCGGCAGACGCATTCATTCATCGCAAAGAAGGAACTATGCGTGACGTTAAGAAAAAAATGTTCCTTGCTATGATGAACGTAAACATCTTAGAAGGCTTACGTTTTTATGTTTCGTTTGCATGTACATTTGCATTTGGTGAGTTAAAGAAAATGGAAGGCTCAGCAAAGATTATTAGTCTTATTGCTCGTGACGAAAGTCAACACCTTGCACTAAGTTCACACGTTATTAAGAATTGGATGCGTGGTGATGACGATCCAGAGATGGCTAAGATTGCAAAAGAGTGTGAAGCAGAAGTTTATGAAATGTGGAAAGCATGTGTACACGAAGAAAAAGCATGGGCTAAACATTTAATGAAAGACGGATCAATTATTGGTCTTAACGAAAGACTGTTAGGCGATTACGTAGAGTACATTGCTAACCGTAGGCTTAAAGCATTAGGATACTCAACTATCTTTGATGCATCATCAACCCAAAACCCGCTACCGTGGACACAACATTGGCTATCTAGCTCAGGCTTGCAAGTTGCACCTCAAGAGACAGAAGTTGAAAGTTATATCATCGGTGGGATTAAACAAGACGTGTCAACAGACAGTCTAAAAGGATTTAAACTATAATGCAAAAGGCAGACAACAACACCACAGTAGTATATTCAAAACCGAATTGTACTTATTGTGTAAAAGCAAAACATCTATTAAAAAATAAAGGCGTAGAATTTATTGAAATGCTAATTGGCACAGATATTTCACCACAACAGTTAATGGAAGAGTTTGAAGTTAATAAACTTCCAGCACCAAGAACTGCTCCACAGATTATTTTCAAAGGTAAGTATATGGGTGGGTATCACGAATTAGAAAAACACTTTAATGAATCTGGAGAATAATATATGTTAATCGAAACACCTTATAAAAAAGACGACATTGTCACTATTAAACTTATGTCAGGCGAAGAACTTGTAGGTAAGTTTGAAAAAGAAGATGATAAGCAAATACAACTTCATCATCCATTGACACTAGTTGCTAGTGAAAAAGGCATTGGATTACAACAGTTCTTATTTACAGCAGAAGTAAATAGAAGCTATACTGTTAAGCATACTGCTATTTCTTTGTGTGTACCTACAGCAAAACAGTTTGCTGACGCATATCAAAAGCAAACATCACCAATCATTAAAGCACCTGCCGGACTAGCCAGCATCATCAAATAGCAGATAAATACTTTGTAAGAGGAGTATTAATATGCCAGAGATGATTTATAGACGTATTCAAGATAATGGAAGTGTCGTTAACTTTAATGTTAACAAAGAAGGTACACCATTTATTATTACTACATACCTAGGAAAAGAAACAAGAGTTCATGGCTCACAAGCCGCACTTGATAAAAAGTTTGCGGGTGGAACACCTAAGTACGTTGATGACACAGTTGAAGTCAAAGCAGTAAAACTTGAAACAGCCTGTGACGCTACAATGGCAACTGCAACAGATGCCTGTGCAGTTATGGGTAGTATTGGATCGTTAGCATCTGATGTTGAAACAGCTATATCAGCCGCTGAGACAGAAGAAAAGATTAACACGTTACTAACTGAGTCTATGGACGTAGCAGGTGAAGCAACTGAAAAGATATCTGAAATCAATACTAACATTACAGACGCAACAAGTAAGACAGAAGAAGTTGAAGCTCTTATTGCTCGTTTAGAAGCAATAGAAGATGATGACGATACTCCAGATCCTCAACCTTACACAATCGCAAGAGAAGAATTAGAAACTGCCTTAGACAATTATATTAATGGAGTGTCTGAGACAATGAACAATCTAAATGAAGTACTAGGTGACGAAGCACCAGACGTTGGTCAAGAGATTAACGATGCGTGTGCAGTAGTATCAGAAAACATTGGAGCATGTCAAGGCGAGCTAAGTGCAATGGTTGCCGCAGTATCAACAGGTAACTGTAAAGGAATAACAACTGCACTACAGAATACAAAGTTTACACCTAGTGGACAAGCAGGTGAGATTAAAGAGAAAATGAAAAGCGATGTTCCAGCACAAACAAGAACGATACAATCAGATGGACAAATTGTTAATTGGAACATTGACAAGAAGAAACCATTCAGAGATGTTCAGTACAATGGAAAACTTACAAGAGTTTATGCTACAACAGCACAACTAGACAAAGCATTTCCTGAATCAATATTGGTAGCAGTATAATGAGTGCTATACCTAAAGTACAGTTAAAAGCTAACAGTCAACTTGTTAACTTCAATGTTAATACTAAGTTGAATAGTGCTATTAAAAATATAAACGGTGTAGACACAGAAGTGTTTGGTGATCCTTCAATGATTGCTGAACGGTTTCCTAATCTACCAGAAGCATCATTACCAGACTTTGGCATACCTGATCCAACAGCAGACTTACCTGTAATACCATCTTTGCCAGGTGACCTTATACCAGATTCAATTAAAAACTCTACTGCTGATAAATTAAAACTAGCTAAACTATCAACAACAAATGCTAGTGCTAAGATAGGTGGTTTGTTTACTAGCTTTGCTGGTTTAGATACAAGAAAGATATCTGAACTTGCATCATTAGGTGAACTAGAAGTAAAAATTAATAATGCTAAAATATTACTTGGTGATGTTCCTGCAACATCAGAACCTAAGACAACAGCAAAAAGCGACAAGCCTGCGAAGTCATTACAATTACAAGCTGGTGGTGGTATTGTTAACTTTAATGTTAATAAGAAACTACCGTACAAAGATGTTATGTATGACTACATGAGTGAAGGTTTAAAACTATACAGAATATACGGTGTACAAGCACAACTAGATGCAGAATTTCCAACAGGAGCGGCATAGATGGGACAACCAATAGCACGTATTGGCGACAGAACACAAGGCACATGCTTTCATCCTAGTCATCCACCTTTGGACATTGGTGGTACTATTATAACAGGTAGTCCGAACGTGTTCACTAACAACATTCCTACAGCAAGACTAGGAGACCTAGTTGAAACTGACTGTGGGCATATAGGTAAAATTATAACAGGATCAACAGTTGACATTACTAACGAGTTACTTACAGCAAGGATCGGCGATGTAATTGATACAGACGCTCCTTACAAAGCAGTTATTGTTACAGGTAGTACAGACGTAGCAGGTGATCCACAAGCAACAGCAGAAGAACAAGCGAACGCAATAGGCAACGTAGTTGCACAAGCAATGGGCTTTGAAAAGGTTACACTTGATGCAGTAGAAGCCGCAGACATTATTATTGGTCGTAAGATTGAAAGAGATAACGGAGTTGATCCAGATACAACAGAAGCAGTAGAATATGGCGATGGTGGTATTCCAACTGCTAGACGTGGTAATGAAAGTCCTGTACTTACAGGAGGAGAGACTGGTGTAACAAATACAGCAGGTCCACAACCGGCTCCAGCAAGTGCGGCAGTAGTAAATGCTCCACCTGAAGCGGCAGTAGAAGAAGTTCCAAGTAAACAACCATCAAACGCAGACGGACAATTTATTAAATGGTTACCACACGTTGACAGTAGAGTAAAACCACAAGTTGTAACAGCACTAGAAAGAGTATCTCGAGTAATGGGTTTCCAATTAACTTGTACTAGCGGATATCGAAGTCCAGAGTACAACTCAAAAGTAGGTGGATCTAAAAAGAGTCAACACATGTTAGGTAATGCTGTTGATATTGTTCAAACAGGTCTAACAACAGCACAACGTCAGCAGTTCATTCAAGCGGCTATTGACGCAGGCTTTACTGCAATTGGTATATACAATACATTTACACACCTTGATATTAGAGGTGCAAAAGTAGCTTGGGGCAGTAACGGAAGTAGAACAGGCTTACCAAAATATCCATGGGCACAACAAACACTAGGTGCTAACGGATACGCCACTCGTTAAATCACTTTATCATAAATGCACTCTTAGATAGCATAAATAACAACTGAAGACTCTCCCGGAGTCTTTTTATTTGTAATATAGATAAGGATAAAATAAAATAAGATGAAAAAAGTAACGATGGTGTTAGCCATCCTGTTTGCAACTCTTGCGACAGGAACCTTGGCTGACGATGCAGGTCTCGAAAATAGAGTAAAGGCCCTAGAAGGTAATATGCCAAACCTACCCGCTGGACTATATGTCAACGGTGAGATTGAAGGTATATATGACGATAAAACTTATGACTCTGGTTGGGACTCACGTGCTGAATTGCAAGTTGGTATTAGCCAAGACTTAGATATTGACAAGAACATGCTTAACCTTAACTGGGTTGGTGCAACTATGACATATGATAGTGATTATGCGTTAGATAGTACTCTTGACAATACTATTGTTGAAAAGCAATTAGGTTTTGGTAATAACTTTGCAACAATCTATGTTGGTGAAACTGATGCACAACGCATTGGCTTTGCAAAAACATCAAAGATTGGAGCACCAATTATCATTACTGAATCAAGTAGTAGGTTGGATCATAACGAAAAGACTGTTTTAGTGTTAGGCGGATTTGAAAAAGAAACTGAATTCGAATTTGACGCATACAGACTTAAAAGAGAAAAGCCATGGGGTGTTGTAGTTGGTTACGATAACAACGAAGACTCATTGTATGCAAGTGCAACAGTTAGCTTATTAGGTTTAGCTGATGTATCATACATGATCATTGACACAACTGCGGCAGGTTCAGCAAGTTACACAACAGACACTCGTCAAGAAGGATACGCTATTGGCGGAACACTTCGTAGATGGGATATCCCAATGCAATGGGGTGTTGAGTTGTGGGACGACAAAGACACAGGTCTTGCAAGTGATGACAGAATTGATATGGGTGTAATGTATAATGTTACTCCATCAACTTATGTCACTGCTCATAGAACTATGAATGATGACTTAGGTTACGATGGTAACTATTATGGTGTTGTTCATAACGTGTATGCTAACTATGATGCTGGCAAACGTGCTGATAAGCAAGATGGATTAGAGATTGGTTTGTATCTACACGATAAGAGTGGAACATCAACTATCACTGGTGCAGATTATGCTGACACACAAGCAATCCTGGGATCTGTGAAATATAAATTCTAAACCACATTTAACACACCTTAAATGCTATAACAGTAAATAAAAGTGTGTTAAACACAATAGGAGATAATTATGTCACAACATCACGAAGCAATTAAAGCGGCGATGGAATCATACTTAGCTGAAAGCGAGTCTTTCGAAACTAAGGGTGTTAAAGCGTCCGCGGCAAGAGCTAGGAAAGCACTAGGCGAACTTGGTAAACTTACTAAGGCAAGACGTGCTGAAATTCAGGAAAAAAAGAACTCAATGTAGTTTATAATATAGCACGGCCCTTCAAAAGGTCGTGCTATTTTTTTGGCTTAATTTTAACGTAAAGCTATAAATACACTATACAACGATAGCAATACTTAACATTGTTATATTAAGGAAATAATAAACTTATGAGCGATAGAATACATGGCATTCTAAAATGGTTTGATGCGAAGAAGGGTTACGGATTTATTACTCCGGCATCCGGCGGGCAAGATGTGTTTGTACACGTCAGTGCTTTTAATGCCGCATCGATCACTAATATCCAAAACAAGATGCAACTTGAATTTGAAATGGTTGATAACCGTGGACGAATGATAGCTGGCGACTTAGCAATACCCGACAGTTTTAATCGATAACATTTAACGTGAGGCTTGTTTAGCCTTTAATGCCGCCCTCTTCTTCTCAGCTTCTATTGATTGTCTAACTTTTCTTCCCCAAGGTAATTTAATTGTTTCCATAACTTCTTTACCTTTCTTACTGATATACTCAACACCAATAAACATATCTTTGAAATCGCTTTGTACTGATTTCACTGCTCTTGTTAGACTTAATTGTTCTGTATCTTTCTCATCACCTGCTTCATTCCAAAAATGGAACTTTCTCATTTTAGCCATAACGACCTTTCTTTTAGTTTCTACTTATTAAATATAGTTATGAAGTGTACTAAAGGCGACTTAGCCCAAATCATATACTCTGTACGTCCTGAGAACATTGGGCGTATTGTCAAATGCGTAGATTATATTGGTAAATTCAAACAAGGAGAACAGTTTGAGTTTCGTGGTATGCCCTGCCAATGCCCTGTTACAGATCACTATTGGTGGATTGAAGCAGAAGACCTATCAAGTTTATTTGGACCTAGCCCAAGAGCATACATTGCCGACAGTTGGTTAGAACCTTTAAAGAATCCAAATCAAAAATCTAAAGAAAAAGAAAAAATACCGGTTGACATAGCCGCATAATGAGTGTATAAATATAACTGTAACGTTGAAGCAATTCAAACGCTATACAGGACTCGGGGGCAGTACCCGACGCCTCCACCATAAACACATGAGAGTAGATACACCTACTTTTCTGTGTATAGGACAAGGCCTCACAAGGGTGCAAGTCGTGTGTTTATGATGGGGGCGAACTAGGATCGACTGGTAGTTAATAGAGTTAGTGGAGTTTCCCGGATCTAAGCACGGTTATCGCGAAGAAAACTACAGACGCAAACGAAAACTTTGCTCTTGCGGCCTAGTAATTAACTAGGTTACGGGGTTGGCAACTTACCTGGCAACAGAAAAGTTGCACTTTTATATCGAGGGCATGATATGTTAGAACCAGGGCAAACACTACAAGACGCTATTAAAGATCTAAGGGCAGTTGTAATGTCTTTAGGAATAACATTTTCAATACTAACGTTCTTTGAATTCAAAGATCCAGAGACAGTAGCTTTCTTAGTTGGCCTTCCAAGCTACATAATACTTCGTTGGTTACAAGTAAACGATCTTATTTCATAAACATAACCTATTAGCTTATAGAAACAAAATATTAGACTTTCTCTATTTTAGGTGTTATTATATATTAAATAACATTGTAAAAGGAGAAATGTTTATGCCAGCACGTAACCACAAGAATTGGTTAGCAAAGCCGCCAGTTGAAGCTATCAGTAGCGAATGCTACAGTAGCCAAGAAATATTTGAAAAAGAGATTAAGAAAATCTTTGCTAAAGTATGGGTACCTGTTATCCACAAGAGCGAAATAAGAAACGAAGGCGACTATAGAACATCGCAGATTGCGTTTCAAAATATTATTATAGTAAATGCAGGTGATAGGATTAAAGCCTATAGACTCTATGATGCACGATACCAAATTTCTGGAACACTAAAGGCTCCAATAGTAACTAGTGAGCCAGAGCTATACTGTGAAGTAAAGCACGGAGGTATGGTATGGGTAACACTAGATCCTAACCCAAGCACAAGTGTTGAAGAATGGACAGCAGGTGCATTTGATTGTATTGCTGATGCTATTGACGCAGAAGAACTAGAAGTGTTCCACTATCACAAAGCAGTTATTCCTACCAACTACAAACTATGGCACGATACCAACAGTGAATTTTATCACGACTTCATGCACTACTTTAATCGTGTAACAGGATTTAACGATGAATACTTTGCACGTAAGAATATTGCGTTCGATAACGGTCATGTAAACGTAAGTAGCTTTACTGTACAGTACAAAGAATTCTTAGGAGCAACTGATAGAGGAGAACTTAGTTTTCCTAACCTACCACCGAACCAATGGTACATGGTAGACTTGTTTCCAGGCTTTAACTTTAACCTACGTGGTAGTGCTTATCGTAGTGATAGTGTTACTCCACTAGGACCTAACAGCGTACTAATTGAGTTTAGAGGTTATGGCTTATTAAACGATACAGCAGACGAGCGTAAGCAACGTATAGATCATCACAATACTATATGGGGACCGTTCGGACGTAACTTGCATGAAGACTTGTTAGGTGTAACTGGACAGGGTGTAAGCATGGCTCCAGGTACTGAACGTAGAAACATACTACATGGTAGACATGAAAACAGTACTATCCATGATGAAGTAGGTATGCGTCATTACTACAGTGAGTGGGGCAAGTATCTCGACATTGACCCGTACAGTATGGTAAAGTAATAAATAAATGTAATACAACTACAAGAGAGCGTTATGGCATACTCAGAAAAAGTACTTGACCATTATGAAAACCCCCGCAATGTTGGAAGTTTAGATGCTAAGGCAGTTAATGTTGGTACAGGCATGGTTGGAGCACCTGCATGTGGCGATGTTATGAAACTTCAAATTCAAGTTGAAAATGATATCATTACAGATGCTAAATTTAAAACTTATGGTTGCGGTAGTGCAATAGCAAGTTCAAGTTTGGTAACACAAATGGTTAAAGGTATGACGTTGGATCAAGCATCAGATGTTAAGAATATGGACATTGTAGAAGAACTTGCTTTACCGCCAGTTAAGATACATTGTAGTGTTTTGGCAGAAGATGCAATCAAATCAGCAATAGCAGATTATAAAAAGAAAACGGCGAAATAACGGTTGACATAACAGTTACTTTACTATACAATAGTAGTATAAAGTAAAAAAGGTAATTGTTATGACAATGAGTTTGGTACGTGGAATGACTTCGCTTAATACTAAGAAGCGTAAGGCATCAAAGATGACAAAAGGCAGACTAGAACGTTTGCAAGTACAACATCGTGAACACAACAAATCAATGAAACGAATTCATGCACATAGTAATGTAATGACATTCGATGAGTATGTTGACTACGTTAGTGGTAACTTCAAATCCAAAATAACTCCCAAAACAAATACCGACTGGCAATGGGAAGGACCAAAAGTCCGTGAAACAGAATACATACCTAGTAAAGTTACTAAGGATAGTTTCGCCCCTGCTACCAAAAGAGAATCAATGCAGTATACAGGTGAACGTAGACTTGTTGGTATTGCAATGATGCATAAAAGTAATTTGGTTCCTGTGTTTGCAGATGACGATGACAAAACAGGATCAAAACAAGCAACTGAAATCGCACAGATGAGGAGAAATTAACATGCTCGAAATAATTGGTATTGCATTTGTAATTCGGTTATTAAATGCACAAGATTTGTTAATGATTTGTGTGTCAGGCTGTAGCTAAACATTTTGGTAAACAAAAGGTTGACCATTTGAATTAATGGTGCTATAGTATAAACATAATAAACAAATAGGCAAAAATAGGAGGCTTATAATGAAGGCGATAATGAAACTAGCAATGGCAGGTACTCTTGTATCTATGTTGGGTGCTTGTTCAAGTATGACAACCATTGCAGAAAGAGACACGTATGCACAACCTAAGTGGTATGCATCATGTGCCCAAGCAGGGACTGAAGGTTGGTTCTGGTGGAAAGAAGAGTATGCATATGCATGTGGGGCTGGAGAAAGTATTTTCCAACAAGCCGCAGAAGAGCAAATGTATGCTATTGCAATGAATAACTTTGCAAAACGTATTAATGGTAAAGTGAATAGTGAAACAACTATGACATTTACAAATGATACTAAAGATACAAACACATTTATTTCTTACAAGGTAAACGATACTGCGATTACACAGCACCTTGAAGAAGAACGTTCAACGTTTGTATATGCAGGTAAACAGTACACCTTTGTAAAATTAAGAATGCCAAAGGCAGTATTCGATTCACTAGTAGCATCAGCAAAGAGTCAGTAACATGAGGATAATCCTGTTACTTGGCCTAATCCTTGGAGTGTCGGCTTGTAGCACGACACCTCCTATAGGTAAAACTCAGATGCAGTATTGTGAAACAGATCAAATCATTAAAAAGTCTAATGATAAAACTGTTAGCAGTGAAACGACTCTGACATGTTCAGACAGTCCAGTAAAGAAGTTAATTCCTCCCAAAATGGGTTTAGGAACTAACTGTAGAGAACACTGGTATTCCGTTAATATTAATGGCAAGATGGTTGAAAGAAAAGGCTATGCTTGTTTATTCAAAGGAAAAGATTATGAGAGCTCTCGTTGGTATATTGTTGATAGCCCTTACTAGTGCATGTAGCACTACTGGGTCTGACGTAACAACTTCACAAACAACTAATGCAAGTGTGCAGTCTACATATCAGCCTAACAATGGATATGTTAATGTATTAGTTAACTTTACTAAATGGCATTGGTACAGACTTCCAACTGAAGACCGTATGAAACAAGAACGAGCATTGTTCTTTGCACTAGACAACTCTGAAAACGGACAAACAACTAGTTGGTATAATAATACTACAGGAACGAATGGTGTAGTACAGATACTATCTACGTACCCACAAGGGTCAGGATATTGTAGAACTGTAGTAACACGTTTACATTACAAAAGTAAAGAACGAATATTCAAAGAAATAGCTTGTAAAGAATCAGGACACCCTGGTTGGCGATTTCAAACTTAAATAGTAACTTAATTTAACCAAAAAAGGCAGATAAATAGTGTATACAAAAGGAAACCATATGTTAATAGGAATACTAACTTTTATATCTGCTATATCTATATCAGCAGTTGCAATATATTACTCCATAGCAGGACTAGTGGCTATCTTTGCCGCGGCCGCAATACCCATTATGATTATGGGTGGTGTACTTGAAGTTGGTAAACTTGTTACCGCAGTATGGTTACACAGGTATTGGCAACAAGCAACATGGTGGCTTAAAACTTACCTAAGTATAGCTGTCGTTGTACTCATGTTTATTACAAGTATGGGTATTTTTGGTTTCTTATCTAAAGCCCACATTGAACAAACAAGTGCTGGTGAAGAAAGCATTGCAAAAGTAGAACAAATTGAAAATGAAATTGTAAGACTTAATGCAGTTATTGATAGAGCTGATGTCAAAATTAAAACACTAGAAACTAGTGGCTCAGGTAGTGATGCTAATATACAATCACAGATTGATAAAGAACAAGATCGTATTGACAAAGCATTTAAACGTATTGAACCGGCTATTGAACAACAGAACAAAATTATTACAGATGCCAGAGGCACCGACTCAGCACGTACTAAACCTTATGAAGATCAACTTGCAACTATTAGTGCAGAAGTCCTTCGTTTAGAAGCTAGTGCAAGAGAGTACGAAGAAAAAATTACAACATTAGAGCAAGACACAAGTGCAGTACAACCGTTACTAGATAATATTAGTAATATTGAAGCAGAGATTATTCGTGTTACTAACCAATTACAATCAACAGAGCAAAGCGAAATAAGAGCAGGCCAGGCTATCATTGGTGTAAGTAGTGATGGGCTATTTGGTGGCAACACACGTAAGGCACTTGCTAATTGGGTCAAAGCTCAACGTGATAGAATTACACAAATACAAACTGATGTATCTAAACTACGTACTGATGCTAAGAAAACTGTTGATATGGAACGTTTCCGTTTAGGTAATGTAATCAAAGATATTCGTACAGTACAGATACCTGCACTCAAAGAACGTGAACTAGTAATGTTAGGTAAGATTGATGATGTACGTCAAACTGAATCACCTGTAATACAAACTGCTAGAGATGAAATTAATAGACTACGTCAAAGTGCTGAAGCATCAGTTAAGAACAGTCAAATATTAATCGAACGTCTACGTGGACAATTAGCTGACACTAGTAATGCAGACGATATTGATGCACAAGTTGACGAACAACTATTAAAGATTAAAACTGCTGAAGCAGAACTAGATACTATCATCGAAGAGAAGTATGCACTAGAAGGCGAGTATCGTCAACTAGAAGCTGAAGTAGGACCTATTAAATATATTGCTGAATTTGTTTATGGCGAAACAGCCGATAACAATATGCTTGAAGAAGCAGTACGTTGGGTTATTATAATTATTATATTTGTATTTGATCCGTTAGCAGTATTAATGCTTATTGCATCACAGTATACATTCCATTGGGTAAATAGTGGAAGTACAGGAGGAGGCGGCCGCCCAAAGTCAGACGAGGACGAGCCAGAAGACGATCCTGAGTTCGAAGATGTTAGTCCAGAAGAACTAGCAGAAGAAGAACGCAGGGATTACGAACATTCAAGAGCCCAAGCTATTGCTGACAATGTTCCACCAGACTTTGAAAAAGAAGAAGAACCAACTAAGAGTGAACATAGTGAACAACTACTAATGTTTCCAGACATTGACCCATTACCTAAAAAAGAGTTTGATGACGAATTTGGCGACATGGAAGCACTTACTAAAGAAGTTGGTAATCCAAATCAATTAGAGATTGACTTTACTACAAAGCCTAGTCAAGAAGAACTTAATAAAGAGATGATCGAAACGGACAATCTAGATAAATGGAATGATTGGGTTGAGAAGGCAAATGAAGAAGCAGAAGCTAATCCAGAAATTACAACACTAGGTGAAGGCGAACAAGGTACTAGACAAAAGATAGATCAAAAAAAAACTTCGTACATAACCAAAGTAGAGAACAAACAAATCAGACTCAAGACACAAGAATAAGACCTGACTTTACTGAAGTTATTGAACCTAACTATAAACAAAATTCAGAACAGAGCCAGAATAGTGTTTGGCACACAATCCACAAGAATAAGTAATATTACTATGTCCGAGCCAACAGTAAATTTAATTACCTCACCCGATAAGTTATTGAACAGTAACCTTAGTTTCTTATTGCTTAATCCGTCTGTTACAGTTAAAGAACAATTTAACGATATGTTAAAAGAACTTTCAGACGCACCTATCAATTTGTATCTTTCGGAAAATGAAAATGACATTTCATGGGTGTTAGATGTTGCTCAAAGTGTTAACTATATTATTATTGATATTGATAACACTAAAGAGTCGCAATGGGTAATTGGACATTTGTTAAGTTTTGATAAAACATACTACTTGACAAACCAGGCAGAGATGCAGTATAATATACTTAATATCAACAGAGTTTATGATATTAGACAGATAGCAGAAGGAGAAAACTATTTTGTCAAAGTACAGCAACGACAGACCGAAGACGGGTCTAAGAGTAGAAGTGCGTAATGGAGACTTCGCAGGGGCTTTAAGAAAGTTCAAAAAGAAGATTGCATTAGAAGGCGTGTTGATTGAATACAAAGAAAAGCAACACTATGAGAAGCCAAGTTTAAAGCGAAAGAAAGCCAAAGCGGCTGGACGAGCTAGACACTTGAAAGCGATGAGAGAACGTAATAAAGAACTAGGATTTTAAAATGGATTTAAAAGCTGACCTTTGGTTTCCATCAATTGTATTTGCAGGTTATGTAGAATCAGTTGATAGGAATTCATTAAAACAAATTGCTCTTGCATGGCAGGCAAAAGAACCTAACCTTGGTGGCAATAGTAATATGAATGGTTGGCATAGTCGCAGTATTGAGAATTTAAACTTAGTTGACCCTAACTATGTATTTGCTCTTAATGCGTTTGTAAAAGAACTAGATGCACAAGTAGACTACTGTCGCAAAACTATGGGACTACCTGAATTAGAATTCCAAAACTTTTGGATTAACATTAATGGTCCAGGAGCATATCATACATTACACAATCACCAAGATGCTATGTTGAGTGGTGTATTTTATATAGACGTTCCTGCAGAGAATATGGGCGACTTACAATTTTTTAGAGGCGATGATGCACAGTATTATATTCCAGATAACTTTGATTCATATAATACAATAACAAGTACAATGGCAACGTATCCTCCAAAAGACGGAATGATAGTAATCTTTCCTAGCTGGGTCAAACATCAAGTTAAATCAAACCAAAGTGATTTGCAACGGATTGCAGTCTCTTTTAATTACGGAGTTAAAAAGTGAGAATTGAACAAGACATTAAGTTAGACTATAAGGACGTACTGTTTAAGCCTAAGAGATCAAAATTAGAAAGCAGACGTGACGTTGACTTGACTCGAACGTTTAAGTTTCATCATGGTAATGAATGGACTGGAGTACCAATCATGTCAAGTAACATGGACGGTGTTGGTACATTTGAAATGGCCAAGGTATTACAAGAACATAAGATGCTTACTGTAATGAGAAAGCATTACTCCGTTGATGACTGGAAAGAACAGAGTCAAGGCGTGAAGATGAAGTACCTAAGTGTTTGCACAGGTACAGGAGTTATTTGGGATAAAGATGCAAAAGACTATGCTACTATGAAAGCAGTCTTAGAAATGTATCCAGACATTAAGTTTATTACTATTGATGTTGCAAATGCTTATCATGAAAACTATGCAGACTTTATTGCAAGAGTTAGAGATGCATATCCAGACAAAACTATTATTGCTGGTAATGTTATATCAGCAGAGATGACTGAAGAACTTATTATCAAAGGTGCTGACATTGTCAAGTGTGGTATTGGTCCAGGATCAGTATGTACTACACGACTAATGACAGGTGTTGGTGTACCGCAACTATCAGGCATTATTGAATGTGCTGATGCGGCCAACGGTATTGGCGGACACATTATTGCTGATGGCGGTTGTGTGTATCCAGGAGATGTATCAAAGGCCTTTGGAGCAGGTGCTCACTTTGTTATGCTTGGTGGCATGTTAGCAGGACACCAACAAGGTGGTGGTAATATTATTACCAAACATACTGCAACAGGTGGTGCTCACAAGTTAGACAACGGAACTTATGTTCCACACTTTGCTGAACAGAGTTTTGTTGAGTTCTACGGTATGAGCTCAGATGCGGCTATGGCAACACATGGTACACGTAAAGATGGATACAGAGGTGCTGAAGGCAAACTTGTTTCTATTCCTTTTAAAGGAGATGTAGAAGGTACACTAACAGAGATACTTGGTGGTTTACGATCTACTTGTACTTACATTGGAGCAAGACGCATTAAGGACATGCCTAAGTGTACAACATTTGTAAGGTGTACACAGCAAGTGAATCAAGTATTCAATCAGTTTAATGCAAGTTAAACATTTTAAAGAACCTTTCTACCATACAATTATATACGATTACTTTTCACCAAGTGAACTGTCCGAGATATGGCAAGAAATAGATGAGTTGCAACAGTATTGCAAGGACACTAGAGATGAAGGTGATCCTAGAGCAATGAACATGACAAGTGTGCATTTAGATAAACACTTTGCTGACAACCGTGGCAAAAGTAAGATACTTACACACAATAGAAAAATATTTAAACTACAAGAAGAACTAAAAGAAAACTTGTTTGCTGAGTTTATACAACAAAGTAATTTTGATGTTACTCAGCTGAATATGTACGAAAATGGACTATACCATGGGCATAGAGATAGTGCAGTTATGTCAGCAGTTAGCTTGTTTTATAGGGAACCAAAGCCTTACAAAGGCGGAGAACTAGTGTTTCCGGAGCATCGCTACACACCTAACATAGTAAACAATAGCATTATGATATTCCCTAGTTTTGAGCTACATGCAGTCAATCCTGTACAAGGACCAGGCAGATTTAGCCTAAATCAGTTCTTTTTCGTCAATATCTCGTAAATCTGGGATAAATAAATGTGTACAAAGAGAAGAGCTCAATGTACATGATGTGTCCAAAAGGAACATCGTAATATAAATCTTGCTTATTATAAGGAGAAACAAAATGACAAGACAAAGACTAACAACTCTAGACCTACCACACTTCCACAGAGCAACAATTGGCTTCGACCAAATGTTTAACGAACTTGAAAGACAGTTTGCTAATAGCCCAAATGGAAACGGTTATCCCCCATACAACATTGCACAAATCAACGAAGATGAGTATATGATCTCATTAGCAGTTGCAGGATTTGGCATGGACAATCTTTCAATTGAAAAAGATGGAAAGATGTTACGTATTGAAGGGAGTGCTCCAAAAGGAGATGACGAAGTCAATTACCTACACAAAGGTATTGCTGGACGTAATTTCCAAAGAGAGTTTACACTTGCCGATCACGTTGATGTACAAAGTGCAGGCCTTGAACTAGGTATGCTTAACGTACACTTAAAACGTAATGTACCAGAAGAACTACAACCTAAGAAAATTAAGATTGTAGATAATTCGGTTATCGACAGTAAGTAATATCAAGTCTAGGGGGAGGGCAACTTCCCCCTATTTACTACCAACGGAGCAAACATGATGATAAGTAATAGTATGGACGTAGAAATAGACGAAAAGATCAAGATTAAGGCTATCGAACCTAATATGTATAAGGTAGTCTTCCTCAATGATGACGCAACCCCAATGGATTTTGTGATTGAGATACTTACAGGAATTTTTAGGCATTCAGCAGAAACTGCTAGAGATATAACTATGGAAATACATGAGCAAGGCTCATCCGTAGTTGGTATTTACAACTTTGAAATAGCAGAACAGAAAGCCGTAGAAGCAACCACTTTGAGTAGAAGTCATGGATTTCCATTACAAATCAAAGTGGAGCAAGAATGAGCTTAAAAGACCTTACATGGGAACATCATAAGAATGCTGAACGACAAGAATTTGTAAAAGTTTTAATGGGCGGAAATATTAGCCGTGAAACTTATGCTACATTCTTATATAACCAACACCCCTGTTATAACTTATTAGAAGTAATTGCTATGACGCATGGATTGTTTGATGACATTCCAGAAGTTCGTAGAGCACCCCGTATCTTTGCAGACTATGAAGAACTATGGGAAGATAAGGAAACACCCCCAACGTTACTAAACGTAACAAAAGAATACACCGACCACATCATGTCTATTAAAGGAGACAAAGAAAAAATTATGGCTCACTTGTATGTTAGACATATGGGCGACCTAAGTGGCGGGCAAATGATTAAGAAAAAAGTACCTGGCGCAGGAACTATGTACGAGTTCGATGGAGAAATCAACGACCTTAAAACAAAGATTAGAGCAAAGATACATGACGAGTTGGCTGACGAAGCTAAGATATGTTTTGACTTTGCAACTAAGGCATTTAAGGAAATGATGGAACACGAACGTAATGACTAACGTATCAAGTATTTGTATTGTTGGAGGAGGCACAGCAGGTTGGATGACAGCCGCTTATGCATTATATAACTTACCCAACGTAACCGTTACACTTGTAGAAAGTCCTAACATTCCAACAGTAGGAGTAGGTGAAGCAACTATACTAGGCTTTGACCATTACTTAAAAGACTGTGGTATTCCAATGGAGTTATGGACCAAGGCATCGGACGCAACTATTAAATGCGGAACATACTTTCCTAATTGGAAAGGTGACAATGCAAATATTTGGCAACCGTTTTATTTTCCAGTAGGCACTAGTAACAATGGACACATGGGTGACATTGTAAACTTAGCTCTTGATGCTGGTGCTACACAAAATGATATGGAAACGTATATGTCATGGTACAACACTTGTATCAAGAACAACGTTGTTCCAGAGAACACAACTATTAAAGGCGGTAACGCTCATGTAGGATATCATTTAGATGCTATCAAACTTGCAAACTTCTTATCAGAATATCTAAACAAAAAGTATACTAAACTAATACACATTAAAAAGCATATTAGTAAGCCTGTAATTAATAAATGTCAAGTTGAAAAAGTTATATTAGAAGATGGGCAAGAACTTGTTGCTGACTTCTTTGTTGACTGTACAGGATTTAAGAAACTATTATCAAATGCAATACCAGGTGCGGACTGGGTTGATAGAAGTCATATGCTGTTTACTAATGCCGCAGTTGCAAGTCAAATTGATTACGAAACAGACGATGAACCACAAGTACCTTATGTTACTGCACAAGCAACCGACTTAGGGTGGATATGGAAAACTCCTGTTAGAGATAGAATAGGTAGTGGACTATGTTACAACAGTGACCTAACAACTAAACAAGAAGCAGAAGATCACTTTGTACAGCATTGGGGAGAACATAGACTGCGAACAGGTAAGTTTAACCACATACCATTTGAGCCTAAGTATAATAGAAAGAATTGGAGAGGTAATTGTTTTAGTGTAGGACTTGCTAGTGGATTTATTGAGCCATTAGAAAGTACAGGACTTGCATTACTAATTATCGGTGCTACTGGACTTAGATGTTTACAAAAAGGACACTTTACACAAGAAGATGTAGATGGTTATAATAACGACATTGAAACAGTATACGAAGATAGCATGAACTTTGTAGCATTGCACTACTTTAATAATCCAAGACAAGGTAAGTTTTGGAAACACGTTTACGAAAACTTTAAAGAAACACCTAAGCTAGAAGAACTAGCAACAGGGTATGCAAGAACATATACACCAACACTAGACGAATCGCAGTTCTTTCCACGTAACACGGAAATATTTGCAGAAACTAATTGGAAGTTATGGCTACATGCTACAGGTATTAATCCAGCAACACCAAGAATAGAAAAAGACAACGCAATTGATATAATTAAAGCTATGCATGAGGTTGAACTACAAGAGTCGATGCCAGGCATATCTAATAGAGCATGGAGTAACAGATGAGCGTAATATGGGATAAACTAATTGAAACACAGGATCGTATCCTTGATATCTTTGATGAGTTTGCAGTTGAAAAACAAGAAGAAACACTAAACAAATTTCATCAACCAGAGAATGGATGGCTTAACAAAGTATGGGCTAATCCTCATGTTCGTAGAGCTCATATCGATGTAGTTGATGTACGTGATAGCAAAGGCTTATGGATGATGCATGTATGTTGTTTTCCTACACTAACTAACGATGCTCCTATATACGGCTTTGATGTTATTGCAGGTAAGAACAAGATGACAGGTGCCTTCCATGACTTTAGTGCAAGTAGTGGCGGAGAAGAACATCCACTAGTTGATTGGTATCAAGATGCAGTTGCAGACTTTATTCCAAGTAAGAAACGTGAACTGCCTGAATGGGCTCGTAATATTTTTAGTCCAAGTATGATTGCCGCAGGTAATGTAAGTACAGAAGAAGAAGCGACTGCAATATGCGACTTAGCAGTAGCTAACTTACGAACATGGTTTGAAAGTGTTCCTGAATATACAGGTAATGCAACAGTCGAACTTACTGCTGGCGCACAAAACTATTACTGTCATAACCAGCAACAAAACCCCCATACGCCACGTACAATGAAGTCCCTAGGTTTGCCTGAAGCAGATGTAGACGAGTTTTGTGCTGATGCTTTGTTTCCAAAAATAGTATAAATAGTAGTGTTATGAGATTCTTCGAGTTTAAAAAATATATTAATAAGCCAGTCATTGAAAGTACTAGAGGCATCAAAGGTGCTGTAGACGATGTAAATGATAAAGGTATGGAAAGTCCTTTTAGTACTAAAGAAGGTGGTAAGTTTATCCCTTCTAATAGTTGGTTCTTTCCTTTAGAAGCTAGCCAGTCACAATATCTTCCAGTAGAAGCAGATCAATCAACTGATCCAGCTGATGCACAAAATGGTTCCGCAGTAGGACCAAAGACTGAAACTGTAGCAGAGCAATTCCAAAATGAATTAGCAACTGCCGGTGTAGCAACAGCAGACTTAAAAGAAGTAAACAAACAACCAATGGGACCGTTTGCGGCTATTGTTGTTGAAATTACTACAGACTCAGGAACACTTCACTTTGTAAGATACTACAAACAAAAGACTAGTGGTTACATTAAGTGGGAACAAACAGATTTTATGAGAAACATTGCTCCACTAGGTTTTGACATTGTTAAAACTAAAGCAAAGAACTCAAACAAAGCACACCCTAACATTAGAATGTTTCCAAACAGACTAGGTGTTACCAATGGACCAATGCAAGTTGACGCAGTTGCTAACGCAATTAGAACATCAACATTGTATCCAGATGATGTGCCACAAACAGAACGAGTTATTGTTGCAGACATAATTGATAATTTAGAAGAAACAATGCCTGCTACTAAAGATTATAAAGGAAACTACGAAGTACAGATTGGTGAGATAGCAGGGCCTATTGCGTTATCACAAGGGTCAAGCATCGTAACAGGTAGTGTAAAAGAAGCAGAAACAAATCTTTTACAAGTACTAGAGCCAGGGTTGACATGGGGTGCAATGAATACAGTTGACTTCCCCGCAGACGAAACACAGAAACTTATTGATAGCTTTTTAATATCACCTAAAGGAACTAGAGTTGGTATTAGTGCTAAAGACGGTAAGGGTGGTGCAAAAGCAAGTGCAGTTAGTATTGCAGAAACTATTGACAATAAACCAGATCAGCTTAAAAAGGCTAATCCTAAATTCTTTGAAGAGTTTGCAGAATACCTTTCTTGGATGAACATTATTAAAGAGAAAGATAAAAAGCATCAAATTTTTAAACTTGCGGCATCAGTTGGCATTCTAAATGAAACTGAACTAGAAGCAGTTAAAGGTTTAGTTAACGATCCTAATACATGGAACGATGAAGGTGCTATTAGTAAAGCACTACCAAGACACTATAATTCATATATGAATTCAGACACATACCGTCCTAAGGATTCATCTATTAACAATGCCAAGTATAAGAAGCTGTGGCATTGGACAACAGTTCTTGCAAAAGCAACACAGAACGCAATGAACAAAAATCCAGAAATGTTAAACAGGTTCTTTAAAACAGTACTTGAAAGTTCTAACATGATTCAAATTAAAAGCTCATTCCAAATGCAGGGCGAAGATAAAGGTAAGTTTACTAAAATGGCTGTCATTTATCCACCAGTGTTTGAAGGACAAATTAGATTTGATTCGGGCAAAGAGTTTTATGCTACTATGGCATTACCAGGTTCAATGAGTTTTGGATTTGGTAGAATGATTAAAACTTCCGTTTAACCAATAGCTAATCTAACAATTATATAATACCCTAAGAAGTGTAGCATCTGATCAAACATGTTCAGTACCCAAAATGCTCTTTGGTCTGACTTCCATTGCATCTTTTCTCTTATATGGGTCTTAAAGTAGTCGGTATGCCAATGTAGTACGTAATCAAGTATTCCCAATGCTACAACAAGCTCTAAGGACCCTTGTAAGGTCAATGCAAGTGCAACCATAGTTAGTAACCCGTGTGGGATATAGTGTTGTTTATGTGCTAGCCAACCAAAATATCTTAATTTGGTTGCTCCTAATCCAAAAGGCTGAAAGCCCAAATCTACAATAGCATGTTTAATCATTAACATTAGAAAAATTTCCACGGTTGACTTTCCCTCCAGTTTGTGTTATATTTATAGTATGCTGTTGATAAGTATTTTTAATAGAAACTAACTGGAAGGACATGTATGTTACATAAGATTAGCGATTTGTGTGCAAAAGTTACAGCTATGCACAAGATATCACAAGAGTTGTACAAGTTGAAGTACGAAAGCGAAGAACCAAAAGACCAAACTCAAATACAGGCTAATATTGAAAGTATTCAAGCATTAGCAGGTGACATTTTTAACGATCGAAGCCCGTATAAAAAAGATTGACAATACTTACTAACGAGTGTATAATATATATAAACGTTGAGAGGAATAAGTATGAGAATCAAACTTAGAGGCGCATCAGACTTTGAAAAGGAATATGCTATTGATGTAGTTAATTTCTGTTGTTCACTTCTAATGAGCAAACGCCTACTTGAAAACCTTGATATTACTGTTAAATTTGTCCCAGGACTATTTGAGTCATCACGACAATGTGGTAACTGTATATGGGAAGATGAATATATACGCCCAAAAGAATTTACTATAGAAATTGATCCAACACAGGATAAACGTACTATTATTGAAACGTTATGTCACGAGCTAGTACACGTAAAGCAGTTCGCTACAGGCGAAATGCGTGATCTACAGTCTGATACTGATCTAGTAAATTGGAAGGGCAAACGTTATAATCGTACAAAACAACACTATTTTGATCTACCATGGGAAATTGATGCACATGGCAGAGAAGTTGGGTTATTTGTAAGATGGGCCGAAAGTAGAAATCTAGGACACTTACAATGGACTCAAGTATAAATACGTATATAATAAATTATGCCTAAATACGATAATTGGAATAGCTCAGATGCAGTAGAAAGATCGTTGTTAGACAACGATATACACTATTTGAATGGAGAACTTACAGGCGAAAATGTAGGTGAAACTATCAAATGGATCCTTAGTGCTAATCTAGTAAAGAAACCCAAAAGAACATTAGAATTATACATTAACACCACAGGTGGAGATCTGTATGAAATGTTTGCTCTTATTGATGTTATGAAGAACAGTTATCACAACATAAGCACAGTAGGTATTGGTGCTGTAATGAGTGCAGGGTTTATGATCTTTGCAAGTGGAACAAAAGGCTATCGTTGGATTGGTAAGAACACTGGTATTATGAATCATCAACATAGTGATAATATGGACGCTAAGATGCATGATATGAAAGCACAGATGAAAGAGAACAAAAACTGTGAAATGAGATGTATGCAAATACTACGTGAATCAACTGGTATGACAGTACAAGAAGTAAACACCAAATTTATTAAAAACCCTTCCGATCAATACTACACAGCCAAACAATTGGTTGATCTTGGTATAGCAGACGATATATTATAGGTTGACAAGTCTAGTTTTTGATGTTATTATATTAACATAATTAGGCAAAGGCAACTTTTATGCGACAGGCAACAGAATATTTAACACACGAAATACTAGCATTAGCATTCGCTGTACATAGAGTTAATGGCGGATACTATAAAGACACACGTAGGTTTTCAGAAGATACACCTACATTGTTTAGTAATAAAGAAGCAGTGAAATTTCAATTAGAGTCTAATGGCCCTAATGACTTCTCTTATATTACTATTACTGAACAAGACTTTTCAAATGCTAAAGATAGTGTAGAATGGTTACACAAAGATAATGCACTTGCTATTATTGGAGGAACACTAAACGATTTCATGCAAAATATAATGTCAAGTATTTCACGTACTACATCAACTGCACAGAGTATTGGTTTGTTATCAGTTGTACCTAAAGTGTATTTCGATAGTAAAGAAACAAAAGACCACAAAAAAGATCTTAAGACAAACTTTGGTGAGTCAAAATTGATAAGTACTATTGGGAGTAGAGTTGAAGGTAACTTTACCCTACAAGGAATAAAGTTTGTTGACAAATTTTCTTGTTACGTTTTGAATGGACATATTGAAGGTGACTTAATTAGTTTTTTCAAGAATTTCGATCAAACTAATGAACTTCCAATCAAAGGAAGCACTTTCAAAATCAGCGGTAAGGTAAAAAGACACGGTAAGAATTATACTTCCAAACTGCCTGAGACTATACTCAATTACGTAAAGATAGGTTGACAATTAACTTGAACTCTTGTATTATTAATATAATGTTAGATCAGGAGAGAGGTATGTCAAACGAATACAAGTATGAGACTAAAACTGTAGAATGGGCCGATGACGACTGGGGATTGATTATTAGCAATGACGGAAGTTTACGTGGACTGTATATTCCACCCGGATTTGAAGATGAAGAAGTTCCACACTCCATTGTTGTTATATGCAACAAGTATTTTGGAGTAGACCCTAATGATGCAACAGAAGATTTAATTAAACAACCGATGGTCAGTATGGCTATCCACTAGTAACAAAGGAGACTAATGAAAATAGAAGTAAGAAATGGCAACGTAGAAAAAGCCCTAAGGGTAATGAAGAAAAAGTTAAAAAATTCAGGTATGATGCTTGAGCTTAAAGAAAGAATGTATTATAGTAAGCCAAGCGAAAAGAAAAGAGAAGCGAAGAAACGTGGTATTAAGCGCCAAAACAAACTTCGTAAAGAACGTGAACAAAATATGTAAGGAGTACATATAATGAAGGCAGAGATTCTAGCAAAAAATATCGCCAACGGAAGTGGCGGTCACGGATTAAAACAAGAGATACTAGAACAAATCTTTGCTCAACACGAGGACAAGCTCGACGACCTGTGTTATACTTTTCAAAAAGTTATTTCTTTAAGTGGATCTGATTATTTCAGTACACAAGATATTTCCATTGGTAACCCACAATCAAGTGATTTTACAGAGTGGCATCATATTGATTCCAAGCACGATGCATCTTGGGGATTTAGTAAAAAAGATGCCGGCTGTTACGTATACGGATATTTTCCGTTAAGTGAACCAGAAGGTCCTGCAGACTTTCTTGGTAATGAAGTCATTTACATAGGCGAAAGCAGAGCAGTAAGTAGAAACTGTATGCTAGGCAGACGCACAGACTTTAAAGGCACTATTCGAAATGAACGCCTTAGCCCTTATGGCTGTGGTACTGCATTTAAGAATAACTATAAAATTGAGGACCTTGATAATTGTTATCAAGCATATCTTCCAATGCATAGTAGTCTAGTTAAGTCATATGAAATGAACTTGTTGTCAGAGTATTATAAAAAATATAACAGAGTACCTTTATGTAATCCAGACAACGATTTACGTAGAGTTAAAATATTATTAGGTGTATAAATTGAAACTATTTAAAGATAAAAGCGAAGAGTTTTTTCGATGGGTTAAAGGTACTGAACTCGTTGAACTAGATGATATCGACGTAAGCGAAGATCCTGTTAGACCAGATCTAACACTTGGCTGGCGTATTACTAACGGCCGTAAGATTTACGGTTTAAAGTACGACAATGCTATTGAAGGTATTATTTGTATTGCATATACAAACGATATTCCACATAGTGTTAAAGAACTTGATATGATGAGTGAACTTGCACATTTGAAGGACGAAAAGACTATTGCTATTGCATATACTGTTTGGAGTCGTAAACGTGGAGCAGGTAAAGAAATTATTACTAAAGTATTAGAGTTTGCAAAGAAGCAAGGGATTAAGAAAGTGGTAACACTAAGTCCTTTAACTCCTATGGCAACACACTTCCATATACGTAATGGTGCTAAACAAATTAGTATCAATAAAGAAACACAGAATTTTGAATATAAACTAGAGGAGAAATAATGACGAGAACTGAATACGACAAAACGTGCGAAGTAGTATGTACGGATAACGATAGAGTTGCACAAGCAGACGTTGACCATTTTGAAAGTAAAAAGTTTTTGACTATCTTCATGGCAGGCAATAAAATTAAAATGATGTGGAACGGTAGAGTGTT